>ERZ772874.95-NODE-95-length-44624-cov-16.583298_pt1 | contig 44624 bp, 60 predicted proteins | sample MGYA00580586_ERZ772874 | MGnify/ENA primary metagenome ERZ772874 (study PRJEB29015, sample SAMEA2737952) | human oral metagenome | biome: human oral; feature: human-associated habitat; material: dental | place: China | collected 2154 ... | reverse complement strand
TCTGTGTGAATTTGTCGAAGCTTTGAAAATGGGTTGCGAGTATGATTGAATTATACGGAGTTTTTTATAAGCATAATTTTTTATGCTGCCAAATCCCCGATAAATCATTAGCTTAGATGACTAAGTTTCAATGTACTGATCCAATTTGAGGCATGGGAAGTTTGAATTAATAAATGTTCACTATTCTTTACTTATCTCAATATGCAGTTCCTTAAGCTGTTCTTCATCCACTCTGTCAGGTGCCTCTGTCATAAGACATGACGCATCCTTTACCTTAGGGAAGGCTATAACATCTCTGATAGAGTCCGCCCCAACCATAAGCATTACCACTCTGTCAAGTCCGTAAGCAAGACCGGCGTGTGGAGGAACACCGTACTTAAACGCCTCTAAAAGATAGCCGAATCTTTCCCTCGCAGTCTCTTCTGAAAGTCCGAGTATTTCAAACATTTTCCTTTGTATATCGGCTTGGTGTATTCTTACAGAACCGCCTCCAAGCTCCGTACCGTTTAATACTATGTCATAAGCCTTGGCTCTGACTCTTCCCGGATCTGTATCAAGGTACTGAAGATCTTCGTCTACAGGCATGGTAAACGGGTGGTGTACCGCTTTAAATCTTTCATCCTCCTCACTCCACTCAAGAAGAGGGAAGTCGGTAACCCACAAGAACTTAAACTCATCTTTTTTAAGTAATCCGAGTTGTGAGGCAATCTCACATCTTAATGCACCAAGTGCCGCAAATACAACGGAATTCTTGTCCGCTACAAACAAAAGCAGGTCTCCAGCCTTTGCCTCCATGCGTTCTTTTATGCTTTCCAGCTTATCTTCTTCAAGGAACTTGGCAAATGATGATTTAATATTGCCCTCGGCATCTATTGCAAGATAGGCAAGTCCCTTAGCTTCATAAGTTTTTACAAACTCCGTCAAAGCATCTATTTTCTTACGAGGCATAGCTGCCTGTCCTTCAACTTTTATACCTCTTACGCTTCCACCGTTTGCTACTGCTGTGGCAAACACTGAAAATCCGCTGTCGGAAACTATATCGGATATATTTTTTAATTCCATACCGAATCTTAGATCCGGCTTATCGGAGCCGAATCTGTCCATGGCTTCTTGCCATGTAAGTCTTTGTATAGGTGTAGGTATATCAACATTAAGTACGCTTTTGAAAAGACTTGAAATCAGCCCCTCATTTACTGCAAGTACATCTTCCACATCTACAAATGAAAGCTCCATGTCTATCTGTGTAAACTCAGGTTGTCTGTCCGCCCTTAAATCCTCGTCTCTGTAACAGCGTGCCAATTGGAAGTATCTGTCATAACCGGCACACATTAAAAGCTGCTTAAAAAGCTGAGGAGACTGTGGAAGTGCATAAAATTCTCCCTTATGTACTCTTGATGGTACAAGATAGTCTCTTGCCCCTTCAGGTGAGCTCTTGATCAAGGTCGGGGTCTCTATCTCTAAAAATCCCTCTTTTGCCAAGTATTCTCTGGTAAATGTAGCTATCTTGCTTCTTAGCATGATATTTCTTTGCAAATCGGGTCTTCTAAGGTCAAGGTATCTGTGCTTTAATCTAAGTTCTTCCTTGGTCTTTGAGTCCTCTTCTATAGGAAATGGCGGTGTCTCAGCCTCGGAAAGTATTCTTAATTCCTTGGCTATAATTTCAAGTTTGCCTGTCACAAGGTCTTCATTCTCAGCACCTTTTCTATTTTCCAATACACCTGATACCGCTATACAAAACTCCGCTCTGATTTTAGCAGCCTTTTCAAATATTTCCTTACCGCAAGTTTCTTCTTCAAATATTATCTGTACTATTCCGCTTCTATCTCTTAAGTCAAGGAATATAATTCCGCCCTTAACTCTGTTTTTTGCTACCCAGCCCATGACACAGACTGTATCGCCTATTTTAGCATCAACTACTTCTGCACATCTGTGGCTTCTTTTTAAGCCCAGCATTGATTCTGCCATAATCCAATCTCCTTATATAAATTGCCAAAGAGTATACTCTCATTGACTGTCGACAATAATTTTATCATAAAGACGCTTAAAGACAAGTGTTTTATTAACTTGTCGGGAATAACTTGTACATTAATCTATATATATCCTAGCCTCACTGTAAAGTGTCGCTTTTCCGCTTATTAGAACTCTCTCCCCCTTATCCTTACAATACACTATTCCACCTCTTGGAGAAGCCTGATATGCAATCATTTCTTCTTTTCCAAGTACCTTCGCCCAGTAGGGAATAAAATTACAATGAGCCGATCCGCAGACCGGATCTTCATTTACATTGATTTTAGGAAAAAATGTTCTTGATACGAAGTCATATTCTTTTGACCTTGCTGTAATAAACAGCCCCAGTCCCTCAGATACATTTGCAATGTCTGAAAAATCAGGCTCAAAGTTAAACACATCTTCTTCCTTATCAAGTACCAGCATAAGGTCTCTTCCTATATAGGCTTTTGCCTCCAAGCCTTTTACAGCCTTTTTCATTACATCGGTAAATTCAATTTCCTTCGGCATACGGGACGGAAAGTCCATTTCAAATAAATTTCCTGATTTTTTAACAATTAAATCTCCGCTCATTGAAGAAAATACAAACTCTTTTGCCGAACTGTCCACAAAGTTTGCAAGTACATAGGCACTGCCTAAAGTTGCGTGTCCGCAAAGGTCAATTTCATTTCCCGGTGTAAACCATCTGATATGGTACTTCTCACCTTCTTTTACTATAAACGCCGTCTCCGACAGGTTATTCTCTATTGCAATCTTTTGCATAATATTATCGTCAAGCCACTTATCCAACACACAAACTGCTGCCGGATTACCGCTAAAAACCTTATCTGTAAATGCATCTACAACATATTGTTTCATTGTTTCACCTCACTATATAGCTTTTAATTATTTAAAAATATATGACACAAAACGCAACACGAATCGAGTAGGGGTGCTTTATCCCCGTACTTGCTTACGGGGCGGTGTTCGCCGCAAGGCGATGATTTCCTTGCACCTCCCCTGCAATAAAAACAAAAAAGCCTTGAAATTCAAGACTTTTTAAATGGAGATGACGGGAGTTGAACCCGATTTTACATGAATTTAATAAGCTCAACAATTACATCATCCAGTCGATAAGCCCTTGTAAATACGGCATTTGCAAGGGCTTATGTTTTGCCACATTGGGCAAGGTTTTGCCGTTTCGGGCGGTCTTTTTCACAGATGTATGACACGAAAGTATGACACGAAATATCCCTGTAAGCCTTCGTGTAAGTTCTTGCTAAAGTCCTACCGCATACCTTGTAAATCCTTACAATGTCCTTTTCTAGCTCTAATATATCCTGCTCAAGCTTTTTATTGTGCGTTAAAAAATACAATTTGCACATCTCATAATAAGCCTGTAAATAATTCTGCTTATCCATCCTGATACCTCCTTATCTTATTATAACAAAAAAGCCGCCTAAATGGCAGCCTCTTTATATACTTCTATCTCCATCTGCTCGATTTCGTCCCACTCGAAACCGTGCACATCATGGAGCCTTTCCGCCTGCTTATCGCAAATGATACCCATTGCGATATCGGGCTTTTGTGCGAACATCCTATGCAGCTTTTTGAACTGCTCGATGTCCTGCTGTTTTATATGTGCATCTATCTCAGCCTTGCTGTGGAAGAACACACCATCTACATAATAGTTTCTATATTTCGTTACTCTCATAAGAGCACCTCCTAGAATTAATTTATATAGTCGTATCGGATTTGCACCCCGCTAGTCTTTAGCCGCTTAGCGGTCGCTGTTACCGAACTTTACGCCCCGATAACCGGGCGGTTTATTAACTTATGAACTTATTATAGCATACTCCTAGGAGTATGTCAATAGTTTTATTTGACTTTAAAAGAAAAATATGCTATCATCCTAGCAAGTGAATAGTTCCAGGCTGGAATGTGAATTTTTAGTTTATTGTTTTATAATTAGAATATATCCATATTGGAATGTAAATTTTTTTAGTTTATTGTAAAATTATCAAACTTAGAATATAACCATATTGGAACAACAAAAGTAAGTCCTGCTTAGGTGCCGTTTTCTAGGTAAGCGGTATGTATTACCGCCACCGGCAGGCGATTGTTAAAATAAGATAAGTCCTTATCCAAGGGCTTATTTTTTTTATTTTAAATATTTTTATAAAAACGCTTGACATACTCCTAGGAGTATGATACTATATAGATACAACAAAGAGAGCTTACGGAGCTGACCAGCAAATATAAGCCGTAAGCGGAAAAGAGGGTAAAAATGACAAGAATAGATTTATACAATGAGATGGCAGACAGAAATAACCACGAAATAATAACAGCCGCAGAGGCTGAGAGTTTCGTAAACAATGAATTAATAAACTGGTGGGAATTCGATAAGGATGACCATGGCAGAGAAATCATTTATATAACAGTTTCCCTTGATGGAGAGGAGGACATAAGTAGAACTTTTATAATAGAATAAATAAAAAGCCCCGGGGCAGCTGACCAAAGCATAAGACCCCAGGGTGAACCTCGAAAAGAGAGGTAATACGATTATAATATATAAAGGAGGATTTGGCAATGGCAAAGCCAAGAACAGTATTCAAATTAGAAAGTAAATATCTTCCATTTCTCACGGATAGGGAATTGGAAATATTGAAAAATGACGAAAATTGTAATAAGCACTTGACCTACAAGGAAGATATGACCATGATAGGTTCCAGAGCGAATGCAGTCCTTGACGGTAGAACCGTTGAGGAGTTTATATCTGAGCTTGAAAGTAAGTTAGCTGCTTTCAACGCTAAGTATTCTTGCGATAAAGACTTAGCGGTTAGAGTAGACGGGGACAGGCTCTTTATTAAGTTCGCTTACAATGAGCAACTTAAAAATGAGCTTAAAAAAGAGTTAGGTGCTAAATGGCACGCTGACTCTAAGGAGTGGTCTGTAAGTCTTGAAAACGAGACAGCGGCTAATGAGATAATTAAGAAACATTTGAATAAAGGCTTTTTGAAAGAAGAGGCAGCAGAGGTTGTTAAGGAAGAAGAAGAAGAAGAAGTGGCGGAGGAAATTATTTGTACTAGCGAGGAGTTAAAGGCTAAGTATAATAATAAACTGTTCATGGTGGATGCCTACACCATCGGACTGCTGCTAGGTGATAAGTTCCGTAAGTTCACCCCTTGCACGGTGGACGGAATGGAGGCACATTTGTATGATTTTGGCGATATTGCACTTTTGCACTTAGGTGCGTATCATGGTATGTGCTTAAAGAAGTTCCGTACTACTAATACGGATGTGAACTGGGAATACGAGGAAAAAGCGAAAAGAATATACCATGACAGAAATTTAAGTAAGGAGGATAGGGCGGAGCAAATTAAAGGCTTGCTAAACAACTATCTGGATGGGCTTAGAGAACTTCAATAAATTAAAAAAGCCTTGTAGCGGCTGACCGGAACATAAGGCTGCAAGGCGCCTTTATAAGGAGGGAGGTAATATTATAAAGGAGATAACAAGAATGGGTAAGACAAGTAACGAGGTTAAAAGAAGATACAATAATAGGGTTTACAAAAAACTATCTATTGAGATGAAGACAGAGTATTATGAAATACTCGATAATTATTCAAAAGAGACAGGTGAGAGCAAAACAGGGTTCATCTGCCGGATGATTAAAGAGCACGCACAAACCGATAAAAAAGGGGAAAATTAATATGAAAAATGAGATACAGGAACTAACCAACGAGATTAAAAAGGTGTTAGGCTGCGAAAAGATAGCGGTCAACACTTACATTAAAGAGGTAGAAGAAAAATGTAATGCCAAAGACTTCGGTACTTATATTATCCGGGAAATGGGTCAATGGATAGTATGCTACAAGAAGATAGAGGCAGGGGACGCTGAAATTACCCACTACTACTGGTTTAATCACGAACCGAGCAAAGATGAGATAGAGTTTGCCGAGTGGCTGGCGGACATCTATAACGAAGTGAATGTCGATCAAATCTTGGGCTTAAACTGGGAAACCAACCAGTTAAAAAGCCTTAGAGAATTGAAGGCAAAATTGGATGGTTGGAATTGGGAAAATTAAAAAATAAAGTTATAAAAAGTATTGACATACTCCTAGGAGTATGCTATAATCTTTATATAAGATAAAGAAAAGGAGAATATAGAATATGAAAAAGAGGCTTATAAAGAAGGTTGCGAGGAAGTTCCTCGCAACCGGGAAACCCGTCTACGGCACTTACACCGAGGAGTGCCGCACCCACACGGACGGCAGACCAGGAGTCCACCAGACATGGGCAAGAATGCCCGAAAAGGTCGGCAGAGAAATCCGCCGACAGGCAGCACAGCAAGGGTGGGACGGCTGCCACTGGAGCAACCCGCTCATCCTCACGCAAGACATGTCTGCCCTTCTTGCGTGGGAGGAAGAAAACCCGGGCAGATAACACGCACAAACAGCTGACCTATCAGGCTATACGGGGAGATTGGAGAAAATAATGAAAAAGATAAAAGAAGAAAGATTAGTACCTGAAAACATTTTCGATTTAATAGATTTAGCCACAGAAGAACCCAATTATTTGGACTGCGGCGATGGAGAAGAAAAAAGTATACCTTTCGATATATGGAAAAGAATGACAAAGCAAGAAAAGATAAACTTGTTAAATTCCCTCATAGACGACATAAAAAAACTTAAAACTAGATATGGATGTGGGTTATTTCCAATCCAGTATATCGGGAACAAAAGATATCAGGTAATTATTGCTTTAAATGAATACGCAAACTTTCCAGGTGATATGAATCCAAATCGCTTTTTAAAAGATATAGCCGATATCCAAGTCTCATGTATGCCGTTTGAAAGCGTCAGAATAACCGACAAGCTTTCAGTCGAAGACGGAAGGTATTATTTTGAAACCCTTAACCTTGAAGAAGCCGAAAAGATAATGGAAGGTAAAAATTTAATACTTGATTTTACAGATAAAACAATCGGGGATAATTTGTTAAAAACTATTAAAATTTCGCCTTATCTAAACATCGAAGGCAGCAAAGAACCTCGTGAAACCATATACATGAGCGATAACAAATTCTTTGTTTTTACAGAGCAAGAATAACTGTAAATTAAAAAGCGGAAACGGTTAATATTAGCCGGATCCGCTTTTTTAGTTACTTAACTCTTTCGCCGCTTATGTGTATAAGTTCGCCGCTGTCACGAGTACTTACAGTCGGATTTTTTACGCAATAACCTTCAGTGTCAAAAAAGTACAGCTCGTTATTTATCCGCACAGCATTGTTTATGTGATAGTTGTCCTTGTCATCATAGACATACCACCACCCTATGCCGTTTCTGTTCCATCCGTCTGCGTATTTTCTTGAGCTTTTAACTTCTACAAGCTCCCAACGAGGTCTGCCGTATCCTGCAATACGAGGGTGATCAAGTGGATAAGATTTTCTGCATACAGCCCCGCCGTTCGGAATAATTTCCGCACCGTCGGAGGTATTTCCCTCTATCGTGTAGACTCTTCCGCCCTCGACCTTTTCAACTATACCCGTATGATATATTCTTTTTTCATTCTTAAAGAATATCTGGTCGCCGACTTCGGGTTTATTAAACCATCTGTCTATTCTTTTATACTTGTCTGCACTTGCCGGAGTATAAGCGTCAAAACCGCCAATCATCTTAGCCGCCAAATCTTTTCCAAAAGCGGCAATCACGCACCAGTCACAAAACATATCGCACCACGGCTGCCCTTGAAGACTTGGAAAATAGTCACGGGCATATTTTGTATAGTTATTTTTTCCGGCATTGCCTGCCTTGCTATCAAGGTCTGCGGCTGTTTTCTTCTCAAGGTATCCCACTTCGGCAGCAGCTACGCTGAGTAGTTTTTCTTTAGCTGACATATAGTCCTCCTTTAATTTACACCCCTAAAGGGGGTATTTACGCATTGTTTTATTTAGCTTACATACTGTTATCTTTTTTATTTTTTAGCACATCTAACGCCTTTTTTAGCACATCTGTGCCCGTTCCTCCCATCAATGTGTAATTTTCAAGTATGGACAAACCTTCATTCACTATAAAAGCCATACAAGCGGTATTTCGTATATAATTAATATTAAGCACAACATCTAAATGGTAGGCAACAACAATCATAAATAAAGTAGCTATCTTTTTAGTAATCCCTTTCCAGCCTGCCACCGAACTTAAAGAGCCGTGTTCGCTCTTTTTGCTCTTATGAAAAACTCCTGCAACAATCAAGCCCATTATATAATCTAATATCATGAAAATGAGCAAAGCCCTCATGGCAATATCAAAACCGCCGCACAGTGTAATAACCAAACCGCCTATACCCCCTAATATAATTTCTACTATGTTTTTCATTATTATTTGTCCTCCTTCTTTTTCGCATTACTATCTGTTGCAAGGTCTTCTCTGCCTTTTTCTTTGAGTTTCTTTGCAACTCCTGCTTTGAATTTTGCAATTACTTGCTTAAATGTATACAAACCGTCGATTATCAGATTTGCTATAACTTCAAAAAAGTGATCCATAGATACCTCCTTTAAGACATTAAATTAGTACTTAGCTCGACTAAAGCTAAGTCAGTTGTCTGCTGCTTGGCTCTCAGTTCTTCAATTTCTTTTCTGAGTTCCTCTTCTTGCGTTAATGGTCTGTCGATATAGACCGGCTTAGCGATACCATCTGTCATATCAAACCTCACTAAAATCTTGCCTGGCGGAACTTCTGTTTGTAAAAATTTTAGTTCACCTTGAGGGTCCTGTGCGGTGTCCATCATCTGGTGGTAAATATAACCGCTTTCGTCGTGTATAACCTTCATACAATCTCCTTTTAGTTTATAAATTCTATATGGTTAATAACCATTTCTGAGGTCATTGGATAAAAACTTGTGCCGTTTGCGTAAACAAACAAATAACATTGCTCATTTACACCCGATATATTTATTTCCGCCCACAGTTGTTGCCCTGTTAGTCTTCCGTGCTCGACACCTTGTTCGTCTTGTGCGCCGTCATGGAATGATACATGCACGCCTTTATAATCATTTGCGTGGTCTACTATAAACTTGTATCTTTCAGCTGTAACTTGTTTAGTAACATTTTTCTTACTAACAGCTACTAAACCAAAGCGAGCGTAAGACAAGTCATTTATATTAGCCCTCTTTCTATACGATCCACTAAGAAACTTACCGCCTATTTTTATCCTCCTGAACGGCGCTAGGTTTACGCTATGAGCAAAAAAGGCAGCTACTGAGGTCAGAGGGTTGCTTGTATCACCCTGAGCTTTTACACTGAACCTTAAGCCTCCATCTGCAATGCCCAAAAATCTAAAATCCGCATTGTTTACACGATTTGCAAAATTGTTGCTATTAAAAGCCATGTTGCCTTGTGCGTAAACAACGCCCATGTTTACTTCTCTATCTGCGTTAGCCACTCCCGTTAGCAATGTGCCATCGAAAGTGGCATTATAAAAAGCCGCTCGACCTGTTCCATAGTCGGGCATAGAGCCCTGCACATTTAAGACATTGACGCCTTGCCTTATGTTTTCGGGTAAAAGAGTAGAAGCTTTAAGATATACCCAATTTGCTCCCTCTATGATATGCCCATTAGGTATTCTTAGTACGACACCCCTGCCCACGATAGGGTGGTCTATGGCATGACCTTGATCACCCCACGCATATAACATATCTGAATAGCCTGACCCTGCGACATTCCATATAGGTATTGCACCTTGCACTTTTGCTATGCTCTTACCCGCTCTTATATTTTCAGCTCTAAGGTCTTGTGCGGGCATAAAAACAAAAGCTACACTGTTGTCAAGTGCATACTTTTTAGCGTCTTCAGGTCTCATAGATATGATGATACCCCTACCCTTGCTCGGACTGTCTATAGCCCCACCTTCGCCCCAATTATCCGTTCTGTTATGAGCGAACATAACGGATAACGATATGTCACTATTTGATGAAAGAAGCGGCATAGTACCTTGTACGACTTCGTCATTACTGTCCGCAGTTAAAGCCATTTTGCCCGCTAAAATTTCAGACCTCAGCACGGAAACATCTTCAGATTGAATGCCACCTCCGCCTTTTTTGATTAAACAAACCGCCATGTTACACCCCCTTAAGTCCAATATAAAAAGAGCCTTCGGGCTTTTTATTAAAGCACTTGACTCTTATTTTTCCGTTCAGAGTTTCGACAAAATCTACTTTTGCGAATAGTTTATTTAAAGCTCTTACAATCTCTGGACTCTCATTGCCTGACAAATACAGCCCGACCGTGGGTGTGTCCGTTGCGGTTATGCCCGGTACATCTACTTCTTGCGTATAAGGCGCAGTAGCAGACCATTTATTCATGTCGAGAAAAACCGGCTTTACTTCTTTCTGCCTCGCTATAAGTAAATATCCTTTGTCTTTTAGTTCGTTTATCAAGTTCTGCACTGTATCTTTTTGACTATTAAAATAATTGTCAAAATCGGCTTTATAAGTACTGTTTTGACTGCTCACAGCCGACCATACAGACGAAAGATTAAGTATCTGCCTTACATCTCTGAACTGTTCTATGCCTGCTAAGGTCTTAATATATTGACACCAAGGTATCTGATATATAACGCCATCTTTATCAAGGTCTTGTTGTATAAGGCTCGGATAGTTCGTAGTAGATGTCAGAGTTTTGAAAGAGCCTTGATTAAACTCCGATACGCTATTCGTTTTACTTAAGTCTATTTCAAAGACTACGGTACAATAAAGCTGACCGGATAAAACTTCCGGACTCGGTATCGTTTCAGTTCCTACGACTTCTACGAACCTACCGTGTTGTATAAAGTAGCCTTTTTGCACATACACATTTCCACCTGCGTGGCTTATTTCGCAGCCTTTTGTTATTCCGCTTGTGCCGTTTAAGAATGTATACATAAAATGAGCAAAATCCTTACTTCTTATTAATTGCTCTGAAAATGTAATTCCGTTTATCAACTTATCACCTCCTTAATTTATCTGTTAGCGTTACTTTCATATTGCCGAGCGTTACTCTTAACAGTCCTGAATTGTTGCTAGTCTCAATTTTTGTAATCATTGAACTTCTAACTCCCGACTTCGTTTTTACTGTGCAAGGTCTGCCTACATAGAAATCTTGTTCGGGATATAGCTTACTGTTTCTTATGATGTTAAAAGTTATCTTGTGATTGTATCTGTTGCTTGAAAACTCGTTAAAAACCTGCTGCCGCATTTCTTCTTCTTTTTCAGTGATTATCTGAATACTCTTTACAGAACCCTCGACCCTATTTGGATCGTTTACATCCTCCGATACGGTTCTATCTGATAGCAAATAAAAAGACTTGCGTACTTCTTCTGTACTTTCTTCTGTCTTTTTCCACTTCACATTTAGCTTGGCAAGCACTGATATATCATAGTTTTCTACATAATTCGACACATCCGAAACTTCTATATCGACCATTAGTTCAGTACTTATCTTTTTCTCAACTTTAATGCGCAGAAAATCTCTATCTATCCTAAAATCTGTATACACTCCAAAATGTTGTTTAATATTGCCCAAAAAAGTTTTAAGGTTATATACGCCTTGTTCAGTGTCGGGCTTTGTTAATAATTTAGTGAATGATCCTGCACTCGGCGCAATCCATTTCCTGTCGAGTAAAGGGTCGTTACTGTTTACAAAGTTCTGTAAAATTACTATAGCTATGAAATGTTCAATACCCACCTTTTCTATGTATCCTGTATACTCCAAAAAAATAAAGCGGTTGAATAGATTTTCTTTTTGCAGCAGGGTAATTGTGTAGTCCGTTTCTTCACTTTCGCTCTTTATCTTTTCGCAGATACCAAAAAAGACGGTTTTGTTGCCGTCTTTACAAATCACCATATCCCCATCTTCGAGGTTTGGCTGTTTGATAAAAGTAACCGTACTTTTATCGTTATAGTCTATATCTTCTTTGAAAGTGTATTCGTCAAATTCAAGAATATCTTTTATGTGCAAATCTTTTTTATCAAGTACATAAGCTAACATAACTACACCGTCCTAAAAAATTTATATACAGTTAATACTGTCTTATTAGCTGCTCCGGTATCAGATGTAAAGTCGACCGCACAATCGCCTACTGGCAGCTTGAAAAAATTAGTATTATGTATATCAAGCTTACTTGTGATATTTTCCTTATTGCCATGTTTATCAACTTTGTAACAATATAAATCACCATCAAGCGAGCTGTATATTATTTTTTCTTCAAGCTGCAAAGTAATTGGGAATACGACAGTTGATACAGTTTCGCCGCTTTGTGAAACTATGACTTTCGGCTTTTCACAATATCCGAATAGCTCAAGCTCAAACGGTGCTTCAACATGTCCGTTATTGTTTATATTGAGTGTCCTAGAACCGTAATCATTAAATCTTACATCCCATCTAAAATCCCACCTTACTTCGCCTTCCACGCGCTCAATCTTAAAGCGGTTGACATGGTTAGAATAAAAAAGGCTTTTGCAGATAAGTTTGATAGGACATTCAAGTACTTTACTTTGAGTTATCTCAGACTTTCCTACACTTACTAAATCAACATCTCTTATATACTCGCCCGCATTTGTGATATAAACGAGCTTAAGGTTTTGACTAGCGTTAATAAAATTAACAAAGGCTTGATAATTTTGATAGGCAGCAGCTCCCGTGAGCACTAAATTGCCCGATATAGTCTGCTGCTTATCTTTCTTAAAGTTTCTTATAAAACTACTTCCGATAGCTGCATAAGATGTGTTAAGCTCATATCCTAAGCCTTGCGGGTCTGTTAAAAACCCCCTTTCGGGGCTGTCAAGTTCGTATCTATTTCCGTATTCGTTTTCTAAAGCAAAAAATCTTATCATAGAGCCTCCCCTGCCAGTTCGTTGAATGAGTCAAAAATAACCTTGCCGTCAAGAACAACTTGATTAAACAGATTAGCCCTTAATGTCTGCTTAGTATTTATTGCACTCATTGAGTTAGCTAAATCCTCTATCTGTTCAGTTATCAAGTGCTTATTAGACGCTATACCTTCTGACAACCCTTTCATCATGTGAGGCATCCACTCTTCGTAGTTGCGCAAAGGACCCTTTTCTGGTCTCGTAAAGTGCATATAATCAGATACAGTATTAGCTACGCTTTTTACAGTAGCCTCAAGCTCTTTTATCTTAGACCTTATACCTGCTATATAGCCTTCCATCATATCGACTCCCCATGTGCGGGCTTGCGGTATGATTGACTTGATATAGTCCGTTGCGGGCTTAAAATTTTCCTCGATTGTCGGCTTAAGCTTTTTTAGCGTAGTTTCAACGCCTGCCATCATTTCAGTAAATGACTTAAGCGTATCTGCTTTAATAGCGGCTGTGTCTGTACTAAAAGTTGTCTTAATAGCCGTTAAAGTATCTTTGCTAAGCTTTTCTAACTCTTTTAGTATTCTTACATAGTCCACTTGTATCGCTTGCCATTTTGTCTGCCAGTCTGCTTTTATAGCTGTTGTGCTATTGTTAAAAGCATTTCTCATATTGCTGAGATTTGACAGCGTAGTAGTTCCAATATTTGAAAAAGTACTACTTACTATAGCTGACAAACTCGAACTCCAAGACTGCCAAGATGACTTTAAGTTATTTTGAAATTCAAGTGTCTTAGACATAGACTGCTGTAAATTGTTCGTAAGCACACTTAAAGAGCCTGTTGTAACTGTGTTCACCGCTGCGGTTACTTGACTTGTACCCTCCGTTATACCCTGAGCAAATCCTAAATCGTAATCAAGACCTATCTGGTGTGTTTTTCTTGAAGGTGAGTGGCTGTCAAGGGCTTCTTTTGTTTTACTTAAGCTGTCCTCTGCCATTACGGAAACGGCACTGTTTACATCTTTTTGACCTTCTTTAATTCCGCCTGCGTATCCTGATGTGTAATCCGAACCTATGTTCTTTCCTTGTGTTTTCATTAAGCTGCTTTGAAGCTGTATGACAGTTTGCATATCCTTAAGCGGACTATCTACCACGGTAGGCAATTTATTAAGCTCTTCTTGACTCTTATTTACAAGTGATTGCATATTATCTACTTGTGATTGAGTTATTCCGGGTGCTCCGCTATCGACCGCAGCTTTCATATTACTGAGCTGTGTTTGAAGGTTTTGTGTCTGCCTCTCTAGTGACTCCCTCGTACCTGTTTCCGCTGTCTGAAAGTCATTTTTAAGTAATTCTAGCGATGTACCTATTTTTTGCTGGTCTCCCGCTATTATCGCAGCTGCTAAGCCTTCGTGATTTTGAATTGTCGTATTATATCCGACATATGTTTCTTCTGCATTTTTCAAAGTTTCGTTAAGCTCTTTCAGCTTTTCTTCGTAACCTTGCGTTGTGCCTTTTGCCGCTTCTAATGACTGTCTGGCTTGCGTAATTTTAGGATCTACACCCTCGTGCACCCACTTACTATTCTCTATAGCGTCATTCAAGTCTTTTTGTGCTTGTGTTTCTGCGTCTTTAGCTTCTCTAAGTTGCACACTTAAATCATTGACCGCCTGCTGCGCCTTCTGATATTCCATAAACGCATTAGTTTGATTTTTTATAGCCTCTGTGTACTTTTCTTCATCTGCGTCAAGCAACGCTTTAGCCTGCTTTTGCTGTATCAGATTTTCAATACTTGCAGTCATTTCCTTGTAGTTATTAATCTGATCGCCCGTCATTGTGAATTCTTGACCCAAAGCGGTTGAGAGTTCGCCGAGGATAAAAGCGGCTCTTTCCTCATATCCTGCCTGAACTTTTCCGTTTTCATCCGTGATACTTTGCAGTTCCGCAAACAAAGTACGGTTATAATCTGACTCCGTGCTTATTCCTTGCAGGGCTGCGTTTCGTCTATCATCTAACTGATTATAAGACTCATAAAGTGCATTTACTGAGTCTACTGTTTCCTTTTCTGTGTCCGTCAATTCGCTTGCTTTTTTTCTATACTTTTCCGTGCTATCGCTGGCAGAACCGAACGCTGCCACCAGTAAACTGACTGCCGCCACAGCAAGCATAACGGGTCCGCCAGCGGCACTAAAAGCCGCAAAAGACGCCGTTATTGCAGGAATTGCGGTCATTATCGTACCAATTGAGGTTATGAGCGTGCCTATAACCACCAATAAGGGCCCTAAAGCTGCTACTAATAAACCGATTATTGCGATAGTTGACTTTGTAGCTCCGTTAAGACTGTTAAACCATGTAACCCAACCTTGCACCGCCGCAACAAGCCCCTTTATGAGCGGCATAAGTGCGTCACCTATACTAATTGCAGCCTCTTCAAGTCCTGATTTAAGTATAGTAAGCTGTCCGTTTAGGTTCTGCTGCATAGTATCCGCCATTTTCTTAGCCGTACCGTCTGCATTAGCTATAGCCTCCGTAAGCTTACTGTAATCTTCTTCGCTTGCGTTGATGATAGTAAGCATACCTGCCATAGCGGTTTTACCGAATAGAGTTGTAGCCGCTGCCGCCTGCTGCGCTTCACTGAGTCCCCCGAGGTTTGTCCTTAGCATATCCATGACTTCGCCTAGGCTTTTCATGCTCCCATCTGAATTGGCAATACTTATATTATATTTGTCCATGACAGTGCGTACTTGACCTACTGGTTTTGTGAGGTTCTGAAGTGCTGTTTTAAGTGATGTACCCGCTTGACTTCCCTTTATACCCGCATTAGCCATTAACCCCAAAGCCACCGTTGTATCTTCTACGGAATAACCTAATCCGCCCGCCAAGGGGGCTACATACTTAAAAGACTCACCTAACATAGCTACGTTAGTATTCGCTGAACTTGAAGCTTTGGCTAACACATCTGCAAAATGCCCTGACTCTTCCGCTTTTAACCCGAACGCCGTCATTGAGTCCGTCACTATGTCCGATGTGGTCGCTAGATCCAAACCATCTGCAGCAGCTAAGTTCATAACTCCGCTTATACCGTTTAGCATTTTTTCGGTATCCCAGCCCGCCATAGCCATGTATGTAAACGCTTGTGCGGACTCCGTTGCTGAGAACTTAGTTTCTGCTCCCATTTCTCTTGCTTTTGCTCTAAGTTTGTCAAAGTCTTCACCGGTAGCGCCACTTATAGCGCTGACTTTTGACATAGCCTCATCAAAATCAGCCGTTATTTTAACCGCTGCCGCACCTACGCCTGCAGCCGCTAAACTGAGCGGCATAAGGGCTTGTCCTGCTGCGGTTATCTTTCCGCCTACTTCCTGAAACCCCTCTCCAAGTTTAGAGATGGATTGCATAGAGTTATTAGCCTGTGTTGCCTGCTCTTCTAATCTTCTTAATTCTTGCTCAGTTTCTGCTATTTCTCTTTGCAATGCGTTATATTGTTCTTGGCTGATTTTACCTTCTGCGAACTGCTGCTGTGCTTGTTGCTCTGCGTTTTTAAGTGCTTCAAGCTTATTTTTTGTTTCATCAACTGCTTTAGTAAGATACTCTTGCTTTTGCTTAAGCAATTCGACATTTTTCGGGTCTAACTTAAGTAATCTTTCAACATCTTTTAAGCTTGATTGCGTCTGTTTTATGCTTGTATTGACACCCTTTAAGGCTTTGTCAAGCCCGACAGTGTCGCCGTTTATCTCGATTGTAATACCCTTTATTCTTCCACCTGCCATCGCTTGACACCTCCTTAAAACTTATCAAAATCGGCTTGTTCTGCCACTTCTTCATACTCAAAGTTATCATTTTGCAACTCTGTAAACATATCCATTACAAGTCCTATTGTGAGCAGTTCAAGGTCTTCTATGGATATGCCCAACTTGACCGCACGCAATAAAAAAAGCGGGGTCGTTACTTCCCTGCTTGTTTTTCGAACTTTTTTTTAGACTCAACCTGTGTAGCTATATTTACAGACCACAGCTCTAAAATAACCGGCAATACTTCATATATCGCAAACATTTCAAATTGATCTAACCAGTCATCTATATTATCCGGCTGCGTTGGGTCTGCATGTTTAGCCATCAAATACGCTACATTTTCAAATATTTCAAGGTCAGCATTGCTTAGCGTGATTTCGCCCTTTTCTGAGTCTTTAACTAAGCCCTTTAAGCTTATTAAATCCCTAAAAATATCCCTGCCAAACTTTATCCTGTAAATCCTTGGAATGGCAGCAGACGCCTTGAAAGGCACCTGCTTACCTGCTATTTCTACTGTTCTTATCGCCATACACTACCCCCTAAGGTGTTCCGGTCTCATATACTTTCGTATACCAGTTTTTATAGGTCGTTGCCTCTGTTTCGTCTCCGGTTCTTGCCTTTATTCTGCCGTCTGTGAGCGGTGTAGCGGATATGGTGAGCTTTTCAGTCACAGGATCGATTTTATCTTCTTTTGTCTTGGACTCTACGCCCGGTCTTGTTGCTGCACAGTTATACATAACATGCCTAATAGCCTTGTCATCGCCGTCAAACTCGAATAAAAGAGCAAAAGCCGCCTGTTTAGCGTTTGAATTCTCTACTAATACCTTTTTAGTGTCTGACTCTTCGCCCAGAATATCGGTTCTGAAGCTTTCGGGGATAAGTGCGATCTCCAAATCGCCCTCATAACCATTGTTACTTGCTGTTTTGAAGTACACTATGCCGTCTGCATAAAAAGGTGATATCTCGCCCTTAGAGTCTAATGACAGACTGACAGCACCCGGAATCGGTACAGGTGTAGCAAAAGTAGCTTTACCACCTGGACCCTCGGTAAGCTTTGCATAGTGAACATTTTTAAGATTATATTTAACCTTGTTAGCCATCAATTAATACCTCCGTTTCATAAAGTATCTGATACATCTTTTCAGATGTGATAAAAGTTTCTGTTTTTTCATAAAAAATACCGCACTCATCAAGTACGGCTTCAATCTTTCTTTCAGTAGCTAAATCTTTGCTTTCAGTATATAGCTCAATATCAAGTGCATTAACCTTTGTGTGTACCTTGCCATCTGCCGCAAAGTTGTTTGTATGCGGATATCTGTAAACGAGATAGGGTAACTTTGGTGCTTTGCTCTCCTCAAAATGGTCGTAAGCAAGCGGTAAATTAATCGTTTTAAGCATTTTATACACTTCTTTTTCTGTCATTACTCTACCCCCTGCTTTATTTTTCTCTCAAAGTCTTCGACCGCTTTTTGTTCAACTTTAGCGATGTGAGGCTTAGCAGCTACTCTTCCGCCTTTTTTCTTAGCATGCCCATATTCCAAAAGGTGGGCTAAGCCGGGCTTTTTTGCATTGTGTACGGTTATGCTTATTGCATTTGCCGTTTCACTTATTACTTTAGCCCTCCAACCGTTTTTATAGTGCCCTTTTCTCGAACCCTTGCCGACTGGTGATGTGCTTTTGAGTTCTTCGACTGCCTCTTTAGCTACCTCCTTAGCAATCTTTTTGACTTCTGTATTGACTAAGCCGCTATACTCTTCAAGAGCCTTTGCTATCTCATTTCCTAAGTCATCAACTCTCATATTTACTCCTTAAGTACTGCTTTTATCTTGATTGAGATATTAGCGTACTTGACATTGTCGACAGACTTTATATCGTACTCTTTTCCTCTGAATAGCAGCCTATATTCAAGACTGTTAACCTCATTGAATATAGGATTGTATCTTAAAGTAAACACTACTGTATTTTGTGATTGTGTCTGTGCTGCTGCCCAGTACTCTGTACCGAATAGATTGTTTACAGACGCAAAACCCTTGTAAAAAGGTAACCATGTGGAAGATTGATTGCCGATATCGTCTTCTACTACTATGCGCTTTTCTATCGTGATAAATTCTCTAAGTGATCCAGCGTCCATAACTACCCCCTACAAAAAGTTGACACGATACATATTAAGTATTGTGTCAACCGTTCTGTTAGTGTTGTTTCTGTCAACATACACTTGCCTGTTATCATACATATCTGATACGAGAACTAAAACAGCGATAGTTATGTCCTCGTGTTCTTCAAGCTGAGCAAGGCTCAAGCCCGTAAACGATTTAACATATTCTATCGCTGCTTTTTTAAGATTTTCCAAATATTCTGTTTCACCTTCGGCAAGATAATCGGCTTCAAGTCTGCACTGTTTGAGCAAATCGCTTAACTTAATCTCGCTTACTTTCATAAACTACCTCCTAAGCCGGAGTTTTAAGCTTGGCAATCTTTTGTTCGTTCTCAACCTTTGCGTCCATCTCAAGCCATCCGACAACGCCGATGGCGTGTTGAGTAGCGTACTTTTCTCTGAGAACTTCCAATCCGATATCCTCAGAAACCTTAACAGCAAGTCCTGACATATCACCGTAATAGATTATAGCCTTTGACGCTTCACCTATTTTCGGCATATTGTCGGATGCGTATACATCCTTGCCAAGCAGAGTGTAACCCCACCTTGCGGACATATCCCTGTTAAGTAAATAGTTGCCGTCCTTGTCCTTAAGCTTTCTTATGTGCGTTCTTGTTAGCTTGTTCATTACCCATATAGCATTGCCTTGAAATAAATCCGGAATAGTTTCCTGCAAGTCAATAAGCTCGTCCCCAGTTAAAGCTGTTTTAGACGCTGCGGTTATAACTTGCTTGCTCTCACTAAATCCCTTTATTTTCGTTGATGTGCCTATGAGCAATTCTTTTTCAATCCAAATTGCTACTTTTTCAGCCATTTTATTAATCACATAGGATAATATATCGATCTGACTATTATTGATTAACGATCTGGACAAAAGGCAAAGAGAAGCGGCAAGAAATCCGGTAAGGTCTATGCTCTTGAAGCTTCCTGCAGACGCTGTGAGCTCCACAAACTCATCTGCATAGGCAACTTCTATAGTTCCTGCGGACTCATCATAGTAAGGAATACTTAAAGTACCCTTTGCGTTATATCTTGTCGCCATAGAGTAAACCGGGCTTATCTCTTTTACCTTGTCTATGATTTTATTTGCGATAGAGGTCGGAATAACTGCACCGTTATCGGATTTTGTGAAGTTTGCTGCTCTTTCCTCAAGAACCTCACCTTTTACATACGCAAGGAATGCTCTTTCTTCAAGCTCTTCCCTTGTTTCTTTTGTTTTTGTGTCAGGGTCAGGCTCTACTGTAACCACCGCAGCTGCTCTTGCCCTTTCAAGCTTTTCTATGGTTTTATCGATGTCTTGTATCTGCTTTTCGAGGTCGCTAAACTTATTGTCCTCTTCCTCTGTAAAAGCCCTTTTTTCTGTCTCTACCTTGCTAGATAGAGTTTTCATATCTTCTACAAGTACATTTCTTTGTTCCTGAAGGCTCTTAATGCCCTCTGCTCTAAGCTGTAATACTCTTTTTCTCATGCTTATACCCTTTCTAATTTTGCTATTCTTTCTTTATAGTTACTGTAATCTAGCGGCGTATCGCTCTCGCAATAGTCCGCTCTTGTAAGCAGTGCATTTGCTTTTATCAAGCCCTTATTGTCCGCTCTTGTTTCGATTGAAGTACCTTGATAAGCCGGTACCAAGGTATCGTCTATAATAGATACCTCTACAAGTTCCAAGTCTTCCACAAATCTTCTTTTCAGTCCTTCATTTATGTCTTCAGTTCTTGTGCTGATATCATAAAATCCGAAAGACCACCCGGATAACTTTTTCGCTTTTGCCTTTTCTATAACTGTGCTGTCCTTTATGATAGCCCTTGCTTTTAGACCTATGCTATCTTCTATAAGCGTTAGATTTGATTGCGTCGAACCTAACTTTTTTGTCTCGTCATGATTAAGCAAAATATCAACATCTCTTTTACTTAGTGCCCTTGCAAAAGCCCCCGGCACTATCTGCTCGACAAACCTTGAGCCGTCTGAGCTTAACAAAGGTCTTGAGTCTCTGCCTACGGCATTAACATAGCCCTCAACAAGTACGCTATCCGCTCTTATCTCTATTCTCATCTCCTGCGTCATCTCCTTTCTTTGGTTGATTTAGTCCGCCTGTTTGGTTCATGTTCGGCACATAGAACTCGCCCGATTTAGGCGTATACAGTACATCCTGTAAGCCTAAGCGTATAAAGTCTAAGCCTAGCGGTGGCATATTCTCTTTAAGCCTTATTTCGTCAAGCTGTAAAAATCCGTTACGGCTTGCCGTTTCGTAAGCCCTGAACCTCTTTTCTATATCTCCCTTAGTAAGCTCTGAAGTATCAAAAGCAAAATAAAAAGACCTTTTTTCGCTATCAAGCAAAAGGTCTCTATTTAATGCACATTCAAATTCTTTTAGCAAAGGAAGTATACAGAATTGCACAAAGTCTGCCCTATCTTGTTCAGTAGCTCCACCGTTGATGATTGCAGCCGGAATATTAAACAGCTTACATATCTCATTGCTGTTTACTTTTTTATTCTCATTTAGCTGCATTTCAACCGAGGTATTGTTAGCCTCTTGAAACTCTAAGCCATTATTGAGCAAAATAACATTGTCTGTATTATTGCCGTAAAATGACCGCCAGGCTTTCTTTAGTGCGTCAAGGGCTTTTTGCGCCAAGGGTCTTGCAGACTTCAAAAACCCTCTTTTGTTTCCACCCGTCTGTACTAAAATCTTTTCAAACTTAAGTGAATGATAAGCAACATTTAGTATATCCTTGCTTTCGTTTATAATGCTTTTACCCGAATAGCCATTTGTTGTATTCCTTAAAAGCTTGATAAACTCAAAAGGCTTATACTTCTTGCCTTGTATCATCACATCATAATCTTTAAAAATCGGGTCGGTAGAGTACATAAAAGTTAACTCATTCTCTCTTACATAATGCAATGACTCAACCCGATTGCCTTTGCGGTTGATGTAAGCATAACCGCCCTGCCCTAAGTAATAATCCTTTGTCAATGCTTTCTTAAACTCTACCCCTGACAAGGTGTCGCCTGTATCATCATTAAGAAGCTTAACCCTATTGTCTTCTTTTATCTCTTCCAGTTCTTCATTGACTTTTTTATAAAGCCTAACTGGAATAGTTGAGACGGTCTCCGCTATTCTGTTAATACAGCCTGCGAAAACAGGCACATTTAGGGCTTGCTCAACCGTCATACTATCGTCAATTATAACAGTCCTAAGGGCTACACTCTCGCCGTCCGCTGCCGTATCACCTGTCTTGTTGTCCGGCTCCGCCCTTGATTTAATACCTCTGTTTTCAAACCAATCCATAAAACCCATTGTTTTCATCTCCTATACTGTTTGCACTGTAAAATTGCCATCTCCATAAAGTAGTTCTTGCTGTAACAAATAATTTGCATTTAATAAAGCCACTACCATATCTACTTTACCTACTGACTTCTTTTTATTGACATACTTGTTTAAGTTTGTATCTTCCGTACAGCGTGCATTTTGAAAGTTTATTTCAAGCAAACGGCTTGCGTCATATACAAACTTTTTACTTAGTATCAATTCCTTAAGCAGCTTAGTCGGAGCGTGTAAAACTGAACTATGTTGTTTTATTTCAACACAAGTAAATCCGTCTTGCTCTAATCTTTGAACCGTTGCAATAGCGTTCCACTTATCATAGCCGACTTGCTGAACTTCTACTCCGTACTTATCGCTTAGCTCTTTTATAAAGTTCTCAATTTTTGCATAGTCAATAACCTCATCGCCGCAAGCTATACACTCGCCTAAATTTATAAGCCTCTGATAGTCCACAAATTCTTTAGCTGACTTTATCTCTATTTTGTCAGTCGGTAAAAAGCCAACGATCCTCGCATAAACAACCCCCTCTTCTTCTGTAACCATCGCCACAGCCGTATTATCGTCCGTTTGCGATAAGTCCAAGCCTACCCAAACCCTACGACCTTGCCACCATTCGTCTGTTTTTTCTCTTTTACATTCTTTAACTTTCTGAATGTCAATATACCCCTCAACGCCTAAGCCTTTATAAAGTATGTTGCAATGCTTACACAAAAAATTTTCCCTTTTATTTTCGTACATTATTGCAAGCTGTCTTTTTTTCTTAAGCTCCTCAAAAATATACTCATGAGAGACCGCAACGGGGTTGCTTTGAAATAATACATTATCCTCAGTCTGCCACTTATCGCCCTGTTTATATTCGTCATCCGGCTCATATAAAAGAGCAAAGACCCTTTGACCTTCAAGCAAGCCGTCTAACGACTTTTTAGCGATATCAATTTCGTCAATCATTACATTGTTGTCGTTCGGATATTGCGTGCTGATTATGATACCTAGCTTATTAAAAAGCGTTATTTGTGAAGACCGCATAGCCTCCACAGGGTATTCGTCTAAAGCTCCCGCCTCATCCGCTAAAAAAGCGTTAGCAAGCTTACCATCCATACCGTCCTGGCTGTATGCAAGCGGCGTGTATTCATTATCATTAAGCTTACAGATGATTTGCTTTTGCAAAATCTTAAAAGCCGGGTCCGCCTCATCATAAAGTGCAGGACTTGTCTTAATTATTTTTCGTATAGCTTGTTTTAACTCACTTGACAAGGCAAGGTCGGGAGCAACTGAAAAGAACCTTGAAAAGTTAGGCTCTGTAAGCATTAAAAGTATAAAAATAACAGCTGATACGAAAGTCTTAAAATTCTTTCTTGCTATCTCCAGTATCGCTGTTTCGTAATATCTCATGTCTTCGGCTGTGTTCTTGCACTTAGTACAAAGAACTGCGGTTATAAGTAACCACGCATAATCTTCTAAACCTTCGTACATTGACTTGTGAAGATCGGGGTGGTTCATGATTTTTAGTAATTTACATATCTTGTTAAATGCTTTTTCGTCAATATAAGCACTATCACTTCTTCCCTCTGCTATCTCTACCCATGCAGCTGCTTGTTTTTTTACATATGCAGGTGTTTTATTTTCTTGCTCTTCTATACACCACTTAGCGTACTCATAAGCTTTGCTATTTTTAACCATCTGCTAAAGCCTCTAACAAAGGATTTTTCTTTTTATCAGATTTCTTAGGTATAGACCTGAGGGAAGCCGCAATAGTCATTATATTTTCTTTTTCTATATCCAAAAGCATTTTTCTTTTAAGCTGCACTTGACTATCTAAAGCTAAAAGGTTCTTTTGCATAGTCGTTAACATACCGTAATATGTTTTCAAATCGTCGTTAGCCTCGAATGTGCCTTTACTGTCCTCAAGGTCTTTCATCTGCTCGTAAACCTTTTCTCTTTTTTCTTGAAACTCTATGCACTCTGCATGGAGCAAACAATAACGATTTATGATAGCACCATACAGGTCGTCATCCTTTTCAATCGTTCTGAGAAGTTTTCTGACTCTTATAAACTCTCTGTGAGCCAACTCGTTAGCTCTTACCTCTTTAGTTTCTTTCAGAGTCGTTCCCGTAAGGAGGGATAACTCCGCTCTTTCTCTTTCGACTAATTCTTTTTTAGTTCTGTGTGATTTTTTCTCTAATTTCAAAACATTTACCGGTTTTGGTGGTGTCGGCATAGGCTATCCTCCTTTCTGATGTGGGATAAAATTAATTTTGGAGGTGGGGCGTCGGTATTTTCGGCGTATATTTTTTAACAATCTTTACCTCCGGGGGGTATGCTAAGCCCCGTAATCTCGTGCTTTTTCGTTTTGTTCATCAATAATATTTTTTATTGTTTGGTATTTTATCTTTCCCTTTTCCGCTAGGTCATGATGGTATGCACAAAGGGTTATCAAATTGTCATCGTCAAGCCTCCTGCCATAGTCCTTATGAATTGATATAGCATGATGGACAGACAACAAAGAACTATTGTACTTTACTTTAGTACCTTCAAGTTCTCTTATGCACGCTTGACATAAGTTGTTATCTCTGTCTCTTATCTCTTCTCTCTTCTTTGTCCAAGCTGCAGAGTTTCTGAACCTGTTAGCTTTTGTATCCTTCTTGAACTCTTTAGGTCTCATACCGCAATCATATTTACTGTCGTGTATTCTCTGACAGTAAGGACACCCCCGGAGCATTACAAACCTCTCAGTCTTATGTATGCCAATTCCTCGACTCCCTTAGCTACTGATATTCCCGCACAGCTTTTACTCTCTAAGATATCATCACTAAAAGTCTTGATGTCTTTGTGCAAATAGTTAAGTACATCGTAAGCACCACTTCTGTAAGAAGTAAACAATATAAAGTTATCCAAGTTCTTTATTCTCTCGTACAACTCTAAGAAGTCAGCAATGCTAAACCAATTCTTATATGTGTTGCTAGTAGTTTGAATGTAAGGTGGATCTAATATGTAAAGTGCTTTATCATCTTGTATAAGCTCATCATAATCACAAGTCACTATTTTGCAGCCTTTGCAATAATCTTTGTTGTAAACATAATCAGACTGTCTTAGCTTGTTAACATATAACCTGTTTTTATCATCTAGTCTTCCGAGGCTAAAGTTTACATATACTGTATTCCTGTCTACTTCGTTCCAGTCTACAGTGTTTAAGTACTCTTCTAACTCCATCTTAGCCAGTTCGGTTATTCTTGTCTTTGGCTCTATGTTATGCTTAGCTAATATCTTTCTGCACTCTGCCAAGACTTCGTTAATCCTTGCTACCTGCTCAACTCTACCCATGTAGTTATCATAATCGTTATAGACAACTTCGGCTTCGGGATACATCTGCTTAAACAGATTAGATAATAGACCGGAACCGCCGAAACAATCAACAACCTTGCTGGGCTTATAGTCTAACCCCTTAAAGTATTCATATATCTTTTTAACAAAGAACCTTTTTTGACCAACAAACGGCAAAGGTGCTTGTTTTATCACATCTTTATAGTCAATCATTTTTATTATCCTTTTTTTACAAATAAAATAGGCAGCCACTGTCTGACTGCCTAACCCGAACATAAAATATAAGGAGGTTCGATTATGAAAACTGCCTTCTTTACAGTTCTTCACAATATCATTTTATCACACTTGACACGAAAAATTGTGTTAAGTTGCATTCAAATTGTGTGATAATGCTTTTATCGCTTGTGTATGCAAATGTCTTAAGTGATCATAGCTGTATGCCATTATGTCTGCAGCTTCATATAGTTTAAGCCCTTCTGCGTGACACAACATAAGCACTTTTACGTGTTTAGGATTGCTAAGACTCTTTATATCTGCAGTATAAATGCTTTGCTCTTTAGCAAGCTTTGCTATTTTCGTTTCAAGCTCCACAATCGCCTCTACTGTATCCGCATATTGTGCGTTTAAATTAGGGCTTGATTGAACTTTTTCACCTTGCCCTTGCCCTCCTACCAGTTGCGTTGTGTCTTGCAACTGTTTTAACTTTCTTTTTTTCTTTTGTATCTCTTTTGTTAATTTTCTCAGCTTACTGAGATACTCTTTAACTGTCATTGTTAATCCTCCTGTTTTGTGGCTATCTCTGCACCGCAAGCGGCATATCCCGCTAGATCCACCCAACTGTCTTCACTTTCAAATTCACTTGACTTAAGTCTTGCTATCTTCATAAGTGCCAACATAACTGCTACATCTTCGGGTGTTAAGTAAACGCCTAAATGTACGCCCCAGTAAGCCGCTATTATTTTGAAATTATTTTCCGGCTTGCCGTATTTTAAATCCCTGTCGCCGTTTACACACTTCTCTGCTTTTTGTAATAATTCTTTTCTTGTCATGTTAATCCTCTCCTTGTAAGTACTTAAAAATATGTGCTATTACATCCGCCGTCCACGCATTTCCCAGCATTTTATACCTCTGGTTATCGCTTACACCGTAGGTATAGTTGTCTGGTAAAGTCTGCAACCTCTCGCACTCAATTGGCGTAAGTTTACGGATATAGCCCTCTATCAGTACCCCGTGCTTATCGGTTGCTGTGAGGGTGTAGAACTTCTGACCATCATTAAATCGTTGCCCATTCTGTCGCTTTTCTACTCTGTCCGGTGTTATGCAACCGAACAAATACAGCCCTGTTCTACCTCCCAACCCTCCGGCATCGCTACATAGGGTTACGGATTTATTGTTAATGTAATAGACCCTATTTCCTTGAGAGTCAGCCTTGAAATATCCAACCTTACCCTTCTTGACTTCATTTTCTATTATTTGCAGAGTTTTACTAAAAGGCACTATGTACTTTTCCAAACACTCGAACACAAAGTTGCCATTCCAATTTAGATATTGCCTTGCAGTCATGGTTAGTGCTTTTTCAGGATTTACTGCCACATATGACTTACTTATAAGCCTGTCCGCTCTTTCCTTGAACCATTTGCACCATGATTCCGACATTGCCATATCTAAATCAGCCGTCTCATGGACTACATCTTTAAGCATAATGCTCTTGTCTTCAGGCTGTTCTACATCTGCTATATTAGTCCAATATAACCTTTTGCGCTTTTGTGCTGATACCAAAGCACTGTCAATCATGACAGGCTGCACGCCGAGATAATCGGATATTATATCTTGATATTTCTTTTTCATTCTCACATTTTCCAGTAAAAATTTGATATTGGGTTTTACTGTCCTCAAGTGATTTAAGATGTCAACATATTCGAAAAATAACTTACTTCTTTCGTCTTCAAAATTTAGTTGTTTTCCTGCAAAGCTGAACCCTTGGCAAGGCGAACCCCCTATTAGCAAATCTATATTCGCCCAATTAATATTCCAGTTCTGCCAATTTCGAACATCTCCAAGACGGATAATATCCGGGTAATTCCTTTCGGATACCTGTAATGCGTATTCATTAATTTCACTTGCATAATATTTATTTACTTCTATTCCTGCACGCTGCAAAGCCCAATATCCTACACTTATGCCATCAAATAAACTTAATACATTCATTTTAACTTTAGGAGCCGGATATCCCTTAGTGCCGGCAGGCTCGACTCCTTTCTGTTATTTTATAAATTCAAATTCTTATATACTGTTAATCCTAGTTTCTTTGCATATTCGTACTCTTCTTTTGCACCCTTAGATGTCTCCCATCCGGGCATCATATAGACTGCGTCACACATCTTGATCAGCTCTAAGCAAATACGCATATACTCGTCATGTGTTCCTTGTGTGAATACTGCGAAAAGGTTTCCGGGGTTTACTATCTTACAGCCCTTAAATCTGTCCTCAAGCCTTCTTGCTGTGCTTGCAAAACTTCTTTGAAAGCCTGGATTGCCTGTTATTGCTCCGCTTATGTATATTCTCATCTGTTTACCTCCTCTTTTATCCTGTTTAGTTGCCTCTCTATTTTTAGATCCATTATTTCATAGACTTTCGAAAATTCTCCTGCATAGGATAAAAGTTGTAAGATCATAATTTGAACATCTGCTATCTCTTCCAGTACTTCTCTTGATAAGCTGTCAGTATCCGATAACAAATTCTTTTGCAAGGCGACTATAAGCTCTGCTAACTCCTCTATCGTTTTAGCTTTTTGATGTTCTATACCATAGTGATCCAATATTAAATTTGCTTGTGCGTAATGTAACATGTATTTACCTCACTTTATATAATCCTAGACATCCGACCCATTTACCAAACTCTCTAACAAATACAAAATTCTTTGTTTTTCCTACTCCACTATAGAATTCTGCGTCTTTTCCGAACATCTTTACATAATCGGATCTTAAATGTATTTCTTCGCCCTCTTTAGTCTTAAATGTATTTACTTTAGCTTCAAATACCTTTATCGTTCTAAGGTCTGTTAGTTTGTCCTCTTCTTTTATCTCACTTAAGGACTCTATAAACAAATCTGTTACTAACTCTTTACTCCCTGTCTCAGGGCTTTTAAGTAAACATTTTTCTGTCGGAATAAAGAAAATTACGCTATTTTGATATGATATAGGCACTATTCCGTTCTTTTCACTCCACACTATATATTCTTGCGGTTTGCCTTTTTCTTTATCTTTGTAAATACTCTTTACTGCGGCTGCTTGTATGTTTCCAAAATTAATCATTTTTTATACCTCTCTTTTATTCTTTCTATTCTTGCCTTTAGTGTTTCCATTACGAAATTTTGCACATTATCTTTTCTTTCTAAAGCCTGCATTACATCCTCGTCTCTAGTTTCTTGTGTGATCAAGTGATGTATGATTACTTTTTCTGTCTGTCCTTGTCTATGTAGCCTTTTATTTGCTTGCGTGTATAACTCATAATTCCAGTTAAGTCCGAACCAACACACATGATTGCCTCCTTGCTGTAAGTTAAGTCCGTAAGCACTACTTGCAGGATGTGTAAGCAATATATCTATTTGCTTGTTATTCCAGTCATCCTCGTCTTGAGTGGTCTTAAGTTCTCTTACTCTAAGGTTTTGTTTTACAAGTGCTTTTAGTATCCGCTCTTTATCGTGTTGATAATTGTAAAAGACTAATAGCGGTTTACCTTGCAGACTTTCGACTAATTCAAGAAAAGCTTCAATTTTACAGTTGTGAACCTCATGCACTGTATGATCTTCATCATATACCGCACCGTTTGCGAGCTGTAAAAGTTTATTGCTGAGTGCTGCGGCACTTGCGACGCTTATTTCCTCTGTTTCGGATATTTGAAGTACATATTGCGCTTCCAACTCTTCATAAGCTTTTTTAGCTTTAGCATCCAACATGACCGGGATTTCGTTATAAACGATATCCGGCAGGGTTAAGTAGTCTTCAGCTTTCATGCTTACACATATATCTGATATCTTATTAAGTATTGTAGCCTCTGAGCCATTTTTAAGGTCATAGTTGTAAACTGTTCCGTCTCGTCCCCGTTTACCTGGCTGAAAATATTTTTCTCTAAATTGCTTGTATTTTTTCTCAAGCCTTTGACCTTGATCAAGCAAGTATATCTGTGCCCACAAATCTTTTAACCCGTTCGGGGACGGTGTTCCGGTTAACTCTATCAGCCTATCTATTCTGTGCGTTACACTGGCTAAAGACTTAAACCTTTTAGCAGTCGGACTCTTAAAGCTACTAGACTCATCAATAACGACCGTGTCAAAATCCCAGTTGTTTTTATAAAAGTCTACAAGCCAAGTTACATTATCACGGTTGATTATGTATATATCAGCTTTTTCGTATAGAGCTTTTATCCTTTGATTTGCGCTGCCTAAAACTCTTGATATTCTTAAGCTCTTTGTGTGCTCCCACTTATTTTTCTCTTTGCTCCAAGTACCCTCTGCGACCTTTTTGGGTGCTATTATGAGTACCTTACGAACTTGAAACCTGTAAAACTTAAGTTCTTTTATAGCCGATAAGGTTACAATTGTTTTACCTAAACCCATATCGAGAAATAATCCTATTTTTTTGATACCTATTATTTTATCTATACAGTGCTGCTGGTATCCGTGTGGTTTGAATTCCATTTTATAAACTCCTTTACTTCTTCCAGACCATACAAAATATAGACCGGGGCGTTTAAGTTTCTTAGCTTTTTTATTTGTATCTTTTGTAATTTTGATGGCTCACCCTTGTCTGTTTTAAGTTCTACAAACATAGCAGGACGGTTTGGCAGTAAAACGATCCTGTCAGGTACTCCTGCATTACCAGGACTTACCCACTTGTAACAAAGCCCGCCAAGTTTTTTAACTTCTCTTACTAAGAATTTTTCAATATCTTTTTCTAACATTTCATGCCTCTGAATTTATTGCGGCAACAAAACAAACAACTTTTTGTATTTTTCTACTCTATATACAGATTAGGCGTATTAGGCTATTTAGGTATATGTATATATACGCCTATATATGCCTATATTTATTATTTTTTATTTTTATATAAAAGTTAGTTGTTATAGTTGTTAATGTTGACCTAGTACCCTATTTTACTTGGTTTGCATGGCAACAAACCCATGCAACCAAGTAAAAAGAGTTAGTTTCCATAATTGCCGTAAAGAATTTGTAATTTTTCTTACGATGGTTGCCAAAATTAAAGTTGGTTTCCGGAGTTGGTTGTTGCAAAAACATCAAAAACAAAGCCTTTTTGTCTTCCAAATCTCCCAAATCTGAGAGGGTTTTTTCCCTTACTCCAGCCCTTCAAATTCTTCAAAATATTGTTTATTGATATGCTATCGGTCTTTTTCAAAAACTTTACATTACCCTCCAAACAAAGCTCCCATATCTCGGATACACAAACTTTTGTTCTAGGCACTAAAGGCTTAGGGTTGATAAGCTGCCCTTGTAAGAATTGTTTTTGGTCTGTAATGTTCAGGTCATACCAGTCTTCCGGAATTTGTTTCTCTAAAAAGCCTACAATTTGACCTTCCCACGGATTTACTTCCCTAAACTCCTCTTGCATTTGCCTAGCGATTGCCTCCGCTTCGCCTGTTAGATGTAATTTTTCACCTAAAATTGCCCTAGCGTATGCCTCCGCCCACATCTGATCAACCTCACCCGGCATATCATCCCAGACAGATTTTAGGGGTTTACACTCTCCCAGTTGAACGGGTAAAAATCTCCTGTTACCTGTCTGGTCTCTTAAAAATGCGTCTTCGTTACTCGTGCCTATAAAGACCCCTCGCCTTGGAAAACTCTCCGTCCTTTTTGCATAGGGTGCTCTGTAAATGTCTTCTTTTTTACTCATGAACTGCTTTATTGCTGCCGCTTCGGACTTATTAAGTGCCGTGAGCTCGCCTATTTCATTTATCCAGATACCCCTTAGCATTTCCGCAGCGTCTTTACCTTCAAAGTTAGTAAGACTATCAGAAAACCAGTTTTTACCCAAATTAGCAAGAAATGTACTTTTACCTATGCCTTGCTTACCCACTAAAATGGGCATAGTATCAAACTTGATAGCGCCCTTTATAGCCCTCATTACAGCCGCACACATCACAATCACCAATACCGCTGCCGTATAAGCGTTTTGCTCTGCCCCTAGATAGTCATGCAGTGCAGTTTCTATCCTCTTTTTACCGTCCCATGCAAGACCTTTAAGATAGTCCGCTACTACATTTATTTTGTTTTTGCTCGCTACTATGGTTATTGCCATCCCTAAATAGTTGCCTTGAACTATTTTGTATCTTTTTTCGATAAACCAAGCCAAGTGTGCGTCATCTTCGTTAGTCCATTTTCTGTACTCTGTATAATCACTATCCCAGGGCAATTTACCTAATACTATAAGTTCATTTGCAAAGACTTCTAAAGCTATCTTTCCTTTTAAGTCGTCATCGTTTTCAAGTATCAGTTTGAAGTTATCAATAGTCGATTTGATAACTCCGTTATCGGTCTTATCAAGAACACTTACCCACGAAAAATCGCCATCAGACAGGGGTAAATCCACATCATCAAAAGCCCGTTTAATATTCTCTGCCTGTTCGCTGTTAAATAAAGCCTTAACCTTTTCATCACTCTTAGCAAGCTCAGACATAGCACTAAATGAGGGTAACTTATTAACGGGCGTACCTGGTTTAATATCCACATCTAAATCACTAAATAAATGCAGTCTCACAAGGTCATAAGCGTTTACAAGTAACCCCGAGCAAGGGTCTGTTGCATGGTTAGAGAATAAGAATTTACCACCCTCATAAACTATAGCTCCGCCCGTTGTTGATCCTGCTTTATATGTATATCTGTTATCCATATTTGTAGGCTCATAAACACCCGGCAAAAACTTATCCATTGCAGCATAGATGTCATAACATCTACAAAACCTTCCGATTATGTTGTCTTTCGTCGTTGGGTCTGCCTGCTTTGCCGCATGGTTAGCGATATGCTGTTCAGTCCCCGGAACGATCGCCCACTCTGCTTGGTTTCTCCAGTTCTTGTATTTTGCAAGTACTTCGTCTGCACTTAAAAACGGATTATCATACACTTGATAGATGTACTCCCCATCACTACACACGCTTGCCCAGTACATAAGCCTTGAACTATCGAAAGTGGTAGGGTCACACATCTGTAAACCTATCCATTCCGCTACCTTACGAGCGATAGGCTCGTACTCATCGGCTGTTACCGTACGGTCAGTAGGCAATACCACCCTTAATCTCGGTTTATAAGCTGAGTGCTTCCTCGTGCTGTAAACCAAAGCGGCACATTGTAGCGAACTGATTCTTTTTAATACTTCGTCAGTACCGCCCGTCGGTATATTATCCATGTCTAAAGTAATTAAGTCTCTGCCCTCTACATTAGCCTTTTTTCGTCTGTCGTTCTTAAAAGTACCTCCAACGAAGCCTCCCACATCTTTAAGATTGTCCTGCTGCGGCTTTTTAAGACTTAAATACTGTTCAAAGCTTTCAGTACTTCTATACGGTGTCTTGAACTTTTCAACGAAATCAGACCACATTAATTCAGATCTTACCCACTGCGTAGCAAGCCTTGTGCCTGCCGTGCTTATTAATAGTTTTTTGTTATTGTTTAGCATAACTAGTCCTTCTTGTAATAATCGCTTTCAAACCCTGCGGCTTTAAGTAATAAGCCATCCGCCCACCCAATAGGTTTTGACATCAAATCACACACATAATCAAGCGTAAGGCTTTGCGGTGCGTCAATTACTACCTCATCATGTACATGAAACACATAATTAATACCTAACAGATTTAACCTATCAAGCGTGACCGCAAGGCAATCCCTAGCTATTGCCTGCACAATGTTCTCCGTAAGCTTGCCACCGTAGGTACTCGTACTGCCATACTTCTTATTAGTCTGATCAACTGACTTATAAAATACAGCTTCTTTTCCGAACTTATTTATACCTATCCACGGTTTCGCGTAATACAGCTTTCTGCCACTGGGTAGCTGTATGGTCAAAAAACTTTGATTAAAAGCCCTATCACCTACATACTCTAACTTTATGCCTTTATTGACCGTTTGCGGCTTTGCGGTTCTAAGTACTTCTAAAGCCGCATTACCTATTCTGTACCAAGTTTTTACGATATTTGGGTTTGCTGCTCTCCATTTTTCTACTATTTCCGGTAGCTCTTCCTCAGGAATACCCATTTTAAGGGCGTTCATCGCAATAAGTGCACCTACTCCACCTTGGTATCCGAGGGCTAAGGTTGCTACTTTGCCCTTTTGCCTAAGTTCGTATTCCGGGTTGCCTTTTTTTATTTTCTCTATATCAACATGAAACATATTTGCAGCCGTTGCCTCGTAAATCTTTCCATGAGTGGCAAATACTTCGTTTACCCAAGTTTCGCCCGCGAGCCAAGCTATTACCCTTGCTTCTATCGCTGAGAAGTCTGCAACTACTAATTTATTACCCTCAGACGGAATAAATGCAGTCCTTATAAGCTGTGATAATGTACTTCTCACATCACCGAACTTATTCTTTAAGCAATCTATATCTTTATTTATAACTGCATTTCTTGCAGTCTCTAAGTCATCAATATAAACACGAGGCAGGTTTTGAGTCTGAACTAAACGCCCCGCCCATCTGCCCGTCGCATTAGCTCCGTAAAACTGAGTAAGCCCACGCACTCTATCATCCGCGCCCTTAGTTTCCATCATCTTTTTATACTTTGTTACAGATGATTTACCTAGCTGCTGCCTTATCTCTAGCACCCTGTAAACTACAGCGTCCAGATCTTCGCCCTCTAATAGTTCCGTCACTGTCTCTTTTCTTAAATTGTCAACATTAACGCCCATATCCCTTAGCCAAGCAAGTAATTTACTCGTGCTGTTCGGGTTTTCCAAGCCTGTTAATACTCTTGCTTCTTCCATAAGCTCATCTTTCATATCTTCGCCTATCTGAGCTGCACTAAGTACTAAGTTAAAATCTATTCTCGCACCTCTTGCGTTCATCAGTGTGTCCTGCTGCCACCTTATTTCTTCAGATAAAGGCATAGGATACCACTTTAAGGCTTTAAGAATGGTATACTCTGCGCCTACATCTTTCTTGCAATACAGCTTAAACAAAGCCCATTTAAAAGTGTCATGTTTTGGAAGGTTCCAAGTTCTACCACCGTTTGCCTTGGTAGGCTTACACGGTACGCAAAAATAGCGTATCAAGTCTTTACCTTCCCTCATTTTCTGCTTGTCTTCGGGTATACCTATGGCTCTTCCTGTTGCGTCAAGTCCTGCCGGATAACCGCAGTATAGTGCGTGTATCATCGTACAACGCCACTGACTTATGGGCGTTTCATACCCGGCTACATTAAGGCAATACCACTCAAAAGCGGCGTTGTAGGCGTGTTTTATAACACTCTTATCTTTTAGAGCCTCTACTATTGCAGCAGGCACGGTTTCACCTGCTGCAATGTCTATTATTTTCACATCTTCATTATCAACTTTATAAGCAAATAGCAGTAAGCTAAAATCATTTGATTGTGCATATTTATACAGCCCCACGCTGCTTATGTCTTCACTGCTTTTAGTCTCTATATCTATGCTTAAATGCTTCATGTTTAACACCTTTCGATAAGGGGCAATATTCCGTTATTTTTAAGTAAGGAATATAAAAACAATCTGCCCTTTTGCGTCCAGTACATGTGAACTGCTGTTCCTTGTGTACCGTCCGGTTTAGCATAATTATGCGTTTTAGTCTGTGTATAGCCGCCTGTTTGGTACTTCGCATATAAAAACCACACCCCCGACTGGTTGAACTGTACGCCTAATTCATGCAATATTCTGTTCATTTTTGTTGCACTCATGCCGTAATCTTTAGATATCTGTGTTACAGACAAAAGGTCTTTACTTTGCAGTATCAAGTCGTAATAAGTGGCTTTAGGCTGTAATTCTGCTATCTGCTGTGCTTGTATTTTGTTTTCGGTTTCAAGTGCTTTTCTTGCTTCTCTTTCTTCTTTGAGTTTTGTAAGGGCTGCTATGGCTATGTCCGGATTGTTTAAGATATCGTCGATCGCATATAATCCATGTTTACGAATAGCCGGCAATACTTCTGCAGTAACCCACCTTTTGAACCTTTTTGCATTCTCTAACTTACTTGAAAGAATAAGACTATATAAGCCGCTTTCATTGATTAGTATTGTTTCTTGTATTCTTCCCATACTGTCGGTGAGTCCCCGTTTTAGGGAGTCATCCTCGTCTATGTGGGTAGCTAAAGCATTAAGCGGTTTTACATATCCCAGCACCTCCGCCACATCTTTGCCTATAAACCAAGGTTCTTGGTTAATTTCTAAAACTCTTACTGCTCCGAATTCGCTGTTATTAAATACTTGTAAATTACTCATTCTTAATATCTCCTTAACAAATAATCTGTTTTTAGGTTAATTTAATAGGGGCTAAGGTTTTCTTAACCCCTAACTTAATAACTTTGTAATATTTACATAGGCTGTCCCGTAAGCGGGTTAATCCTTGGTTGTACCGGATTAGGTGCTGCCATCGGGATATCTGCGAAGGCTTCATCTACTGTTACCCTGCTGCCTCCGAGTACCTCGCCGTCTCTGGTTTTAAGTACTGCATTGAGTCCGCAGCCTATGCCCTTTCTGCCGGTCGCCATATATGCAAAAAAGTTAATATTTACATATCCGTACATACCGCTATACACTTGCGATTGATCCAGTATCGGCTGTCTGTTTATATCAACTACCTGCGGCGGTCTGGTTGCATTAGCGTTAGCAGTAAATACCCAATGCCCTTTGCACTCTTCACCGAACGGCATACCGTCGCTCGGTCTTACCCCATCACCATCGTGTATCGGAGTTGGTACCTGTGGCGGACACACACCGTTCCATTTTTGAGCTGTTCCCAACTGCTTAGCTGCCTCAATCGCTGCGTCAATTGCAGCTTTTGACTTAATATCCGTTTTCGGAATAAGTATTGTTACACTAAACTTAGGGTCTTGTCCGGCATTATGTGCGTAAGGTTGAAAAACATTTACATAACTGAGTCTTGCTTCACCTACTGTTACTGTTGTACTATTCATAATTTATACTCCTTCAAACATATTATTTATATTATTTATTGCTTCTCTTTTGTCGCTTTCTTCCACCAAAGTAGGCTTACCCGGCGGCTTTATGATATAAGCTGCTGCCGCCTGTAAAACATCCTCGCCAAAAGCTTTTTCAATTTGAGCAAGTGTTAAAGGCTCATACTTGTATAAGTCTTTATCTTCCAAACCTGCACGCTTTAACTCTGTAAATGCGGCTAATTGATTACTCCACGCCCTTGTACTTCTACCCTCAACCACTTTCCAACCTGGTATTTCGTGACCTGCTAAGCATGCGTCTAAGGCATAATCTCGCAGATCCTTAAGCCATGCGGCTATGTCTAAGCCTTTGTGCAAGTATTCGCCTACCTCTTCAAAACTGATAGTATCCGGCGGCTTTACGCAAGCAAACGCAAGTTCAACATTCTTATCCGCTCTGGCTCTACAAGTAGCCCTCGCACGACAAAACCTGCAGGTGCTTTCGGATGGATTGTATTCGCCTTTGCCCTCAAAAGCTAAAGCGGCTTTTGCTTTCACTTCTTCTCCGAATCTGAGCAAATCAGTTACAGACAGCTCAAACTCTGAGGCTTCATCCGCTATGCGTGGCTGCACTATAGCAACCTTTACGGTCTCAAACTTACAAATCATTTTGTATTTTTCATAAGCACCCAACGCATACAAAAGCAACTGTTGATTGTTCTCGGCTGACACGGGAACACCCTTGCCGTACTTAAAGTCAATAACTTCAAGCTTGTTACTGCCTATAAGTACACAATCGGCGGTACCGTATCCCTCGGGTATGTATTTCGTAAGGTCGAGCCTGACCTCAATGTTTACGCTTGGAGACACTTCAAATTTAAGCGCCTCCGCTTTGATATAATCAAGGTAAGCATTCGTGTGTCCGTCCATTTCAGACTGCCACAATTCATGCTCCTTAAATTTCTTTAATTTTGCGTTTAGCTGCCTTTTAGTAAGCTTTCCAGGGTAGAAGTAATTAAGCACTTTTGCTTCGCATACTTCATGTGCAAGTGTACCTTCTTTTGCAGCCTCTGAGCTTGTGTCCGAAAACTCAAGCTCAAGCCTTGCAGACGGCGTGCAATTCATCCATCTGTGCGCACCTGAGGCACTAAGAATTGCATGACTTCTAAGCTCATGTGCCATTAAATAGCGCCCCCTAAAGCCCTTAAGTCTGCCGCAAATGCCGCAAAATTGCTCTCAGGCAAGTCCTGTATAGTAGCAATACCGTACTTACTCATAAGCACTTGTAAGTCTGCTAAATGAGTATCTAAAAGCGGTATTGACGCATTTATGATGTCATCACGAGTATAAGTTTTTGCGGCTGTTGGAGCTGCTACAGGTGCAGCTGGTACCGTTGGTGCGGGTATCGGAGCTGTCGGTGCAGGTGCTGTGGGTGCAGCCGGTGCAGCTGTTGGAGCTGTCGGAGCTGCTGCCTGTCCTAACCCTAATACATTAGTTGCAAAATCTTTTAACTCTTCCAAGCTGTTAAATTCTAATCTCATATTATTAATCCTCCTCTTTGTATAAATCTTTATTATCAATGAGCCCTAATTCAATTAGCGCTTTATGCATAGCATTGTCATCGTAAAATCCGTAATACTCTTTGTTTGAGCCTATCCTAGTTGTCGCTAGGATGTCACCCTTGGTGGTTTCTAAAGTCTTAATCACTATAGTTCCTCTTTTAGGGCAAATTTGTATATCTTTAGTAAAAATATAATTAGATCCGTGGTAGGTCAGATAAGTTTCTTTTCTTTTAACCGTACTTATTCCCACCTTGAAGGCTATCTCTCTTTCTTTTGTAACTTTCACTTTTAATCCTCCAAATCTTCATCAAATCTATCTTCTAAATACTTACTCGGATAGTCGTACTCACGCTTATTGCCTTCTACTTTCAAGTCATTGAGCAAATGCTCAAAGTCCTTATTTGCAATAATTTCAAAGCAATAGTTTGCACTGTCAAAATGGAAATTAAAAAATATAAATCCTGCATTTTTGAAAATGCCATAAAACTTAGCTGGATATTTGCTTAAAAAATACCCTATATCCTCACCATATAAATCAAACTTTAACCTATAATCCATAAAAGCCTCCTTATATTTTTAATACTCTACTGCTTCTTGCCTTGTGATAAAGAAGTGTATCCCCGGTGCACACTCCGCCCAACGATTGTCATCGAAGTCGTTAACCGTTACTGTTTTACCGACTTCGTAAATAAAATCTATATCAAATTTTGAACGGATTTTCTTTAATCCACTGTCAGAACCCTCCAGGGTGGTTATTGATAAAACTTTCGCTTTATCGCACCTGCATTTCCTACCCGTGGCACTTGAGCGTTTTGCGTTTTCAAGAACTTCGAGTTCTACAATATACCCCCGTGCTTTTTTCCACCCTATAAAACTGCCTTTTTCTGGACAGGCTATGGGATAATATAAATCCGCCCTCTCCATGTCTGTATCCCTGAGGTCTGTATCCCAGAGGTCTGCACCTCTAAGGTTCGCCCATCTGAGGTTTGCACCTCTAAGGTTCGCCCATCTGAGGTCTGCACCCTCAAGGTTTGCACCCTCAAGGTTTGCACCTCTGAGGTTTACCCATCTGAGGTCTGCCCATCTGAGGTTTACATCCTCAAGGTTTGCTCTCTCGAGGTTTGCTCTCCTGAGGTTTGCTCTCCTTAGGTCTATGCCCCTAAGGTCTGCACCTTCGAAGTCTGCTTTCTTTAATAATTGCTGTAAATCTACAACTTCCATAAAAACCTCCTTATCTGTATTTACTATATTTTTCTTCGATATGGAACTTACTTAACTCTCTTAACAGTTCCCTTCCAAGGCTGCTTTCGACAAGCAACTCGCCAAGGGTAGCCGTAAAACGGTAGCCATCCTTTAAGGCTTTAAGTTCGTACCAGTTATCGTGTTTGACTTCCACACGAACATCTTCCTCTTTTTTCAAAGTCTGCTGCGCGGTCTTATCAAACTGTGTATATCTCATCGTATACACATCCCCGACTTTTATAACTCTGGCTATGTCTTCTTTCTGGAAACAAGCCCTATTTTTAGACTGAAAACGAACCTTTTCACCCCGATATATAAAACTGTTATATTTAGTTTCTCCGAACTCGAAAATTACATCCCTATCTTTTTTATGCCCCATAGCACCCCCTATTTATAAAGTCCGGAACATCAAGCTCCTTAGGCTTTTTATCAAAAGTTAGTAATACGAACACCTTGTCCTTAGTTTCTTTTATTTCACTCTCCTTAAGTACACAATTTTTTATCGTTACAATAGTCTCAGACTCCATTCAAACCTCCTAAAATATATTAATAAGCTCCTCTTTGCTTACAAATCCGCCTGTTATAAGCCGTCTTAGTTCCTCAACCGTAAAGGTCTCAGGATTTTTATACCTATATCGGTATGTTCTTGCAGCTATTCCAAGTATCTTTGCAAGCTCTTCTTGTTTTATGCTCTGCTGCCCTTTTATGCTGTCAAGCAATCCACGAGCGGCAGAGTCTTTACTGATTTTCTTTGCTCTCATAATTCCTAAAGTCGGCTTTTTCGAGGTAGCCGGCGTTAAATAGTTCTATATTTACAGGGTTTTTAGGGTTGAAGGTACTATATTCATGACCTTCAATGTCTATCTCGTTAATAATAGACTCCGCCTCAAGTCTGTCATGTTGTCCGTACAGCTTTTTTATGCATATACGGCGGTCATCTTTGTATAAGGTCGATATTATTAACTTAAAACTTACGCCCCAGTCAAAACAAACCTTTTCAACCTCCCAAGTTTGAAGGTCTTTAGTTATATCCCGAAATTCCATCTACTCCTCCTCGCTAAAATCTAAACGGTCAAGGTAGCCCAGGTTGTACAGTTTCCTGTGCATAGGGTCGTAAGAATGAAAGCCCTTATGCTTGTACCCTCTTTGGTCTACCTCGTTTATATGTGTGTCATTCTCGAGGTACCCTTGGTCGTTGTAAAGCGACCTTACATACCTCTTTAGCTTTTTATGACTTGTGTCCACTGTTACAAGGCTGTATTTAGATCCTTTATACTCAAAGAGTACATTTGTAACACTAAGGGATTTAGTGCCACTTTTGGACTCTTTTATTACGGTTATATCGTTCACAGTTAATCCTCCTTAAAGTCTTGAGCTATTAACAGATTTAATTTGAATAGTTCTTCATGCAGCGGGTTTTTATGACTAAATTCTTTGTGCTCAAACTCTTCCGCAAAGCCTTTTATAAGTTCTGTTTTGGCTATACAGCCTTGCTCCTCATCGAAAAGAGATTTTTTATAAATAAAAGACTCTGACAAGCTCACAAAAGACTGAGATAGTCTATATTTTCTACCCTCCCAAACAAACTCCGACATAACGAAACTGTCGGTTTTAAGATTTTTAATATTCATATGTTTCTCCTTATATTTCTGCCGTTATTTCCGGAGCACTCCAATGACTTCCAAGATGGATCGTTTCGTGCTCCAAATCAAAATATATCTTCTTTCTGAACACCTTTTCGGTGTTCTTTTCCCACCAACAAGGCTTAGTAAATCTAAAGCTTACTGTCTTGTTGGTTCTTTTAACTATTATTATTTCTACACCCGCACTGTTATAGGTCTTGCCTACTTCAAATCTAGCCATAAGACCCCCTAATGTGTGATATGTTTATAAATTTCCTTACTTACTGATAGCCCTAAACCGTGCTTTTCGTTGACAGACATAAGCTCCACCGTGTCATCCAGTAGATTTTCCCTATCCGCAAGCATGGCAGGGTTCATGTCAGCCTTTTTTATCATCTTAGGGTAGCCGTATTTAAGCGATACAGCCTTATTGGCTATTGTATTCGCTTTTATAAAGTCGACCTTGACGGGCTTTCTTAAACCATCTCTTAGCTTTCGCATGGCTTCTTTTTGATGTTCTTTATCGAGCAATGCAAAGACCTCAAAGCCTTTATAGCCTGCTGCCTCTCTAAGTTCCTTGATTGTTTCGTATACAAAGTCCTGGAACTCTTCCGCCTCGGGCTTGTTACTTCTCATGATAAGTCGGTATATGCCTTTTTCATTTAAGATAGCAACTTCTCTCGAACCCTTGTTTGTACCCACTTTATGGGTACTTTTGTATTTTGCTTTTAATGTCCTTATTGCCTTTTCGGCGTCTCTGTAACTCATAGCTTTTGCTATATCCTTTGCTACTGCCCACCATTCGCCATCTTTTTCTACGAAACGGATATCGTATCCGTTCCAGTTCTCAATTTTCACCTTAGCCCCTCCTTTATTGAAGTTCATTATTTTGAACCTTAAAGGCAAAAAAATAGTTGGCAATATCACAAGCCTCTATATTTAACACCTCTACGGCTCTAGCTATTTCCTTTTGTTTAAAGGCTATTTTATTGTTAAGTTTCATAGATACAGACCTTTCGGAAAGCCCCATTTTATCGGAAAATTCCGCCTGTGTTCCGCAAACCTCCCTTATTCTTCCATTGAGCTTCGCATAATCAAATTCCATTTACTCACCCCCTCTCTTTCCGTGATTATTTGCAGGTTCATCTCTTTGAACTAACTACAGCATACACCCTAAAAATAACTTTGTCAACAAGAAAATTCAATTTTTTTAACTTTTTGTTGAACTTTTGAATTTTGAGAGTTATAATGGCTGTAAAATAAGGAGGTAGAAGCATGGAGGTAAAAAATAAAGTTTCGAGCACAGCAGAAAGACTGGCAGAATTTATGAAACGAGAAGGTTTGAAACAGGTAGATATTATTGATAAGTGCGAACCATTCCTTAAAAAGTACGGCGTAAAAATGAATAAATCAGACATAAGTCAATACATATCTGGAAAGAGCGAACCAAACCAAAGAAAACTAGCCGTACTGAGCGAGGCTTTAGGTGTCTCGGTGGACTGGTTAATGGGGTATGATACCCCCATGACAAGTAATCTTAATAACTTAACAATATACAAAGATATGAGTGAACAAATAGGAAAAGGAGTATCTAAAACATTATTCGAACTTTTTCGAGATAAACAAAGTGTAAAGCCAATTCATCTAACTGAAACTAAAGATATTACAAATACAAATTTTTATAATTATGTAAAAGAAAAAACCATGAAATACAAAGTTGATAATTTTAAAAATTCATTCATATCATATCTACAAGACCTAGACGATACAGATTGGGAAACAATAGAAAGATTTACAGATATTTTAATAAGAATAAAAGAAAAGATTTAAAAATAAACTCCTATATGATATACTTTGCTTACAACCAAATATATCAAGGAGGTTTTAGTTATGAAACGATTTAATGTTTTATTCGTTTCTGCTGCCCTAACCGTTGCAATGAGCCTTACAGCCTTTGCAGGACAGTGGAAGTCGGATAACAGAGGGTACTGGTATCAGAAAGATGATAACAGCTACCCTATTTTGTCATGGCAAGAAATAGACGGAAAGTGGTACTATTTCAATGCTGAGGGCTATATGGCAGCAAGTCAATGGGTAGGAAACTACTATGTCGGTTCAGATGGTGCAATGCTCGTTAATACAACTACACCGGACGGATACAAGGTAGGGGCGGACGGAGCATGGATACAAAACAGTTCAAACTCAACTGCTGCCAACAACAATAACAATAATAGCAATAACACGGACGGGCTTATATCTGCCATAAGTCGCACGCCTTTTGACGGATATACTGTTATTGTAAATACTCACACAAAGAAGTATCATATACCGAGCTGTCGAGATGTGAAGAAAATAGCTGACAGGAACCTAGGCTATTCAAAAGACATAGCAGCCCTTGAGGCGGCAGGATATCAAGCTTGCAAGGTCTGCCACTAATCAATCCCTAGGACATTACCTAGGGTATTTTTATATTCAAGGAGGTTAAAATATGGCTACTGCCAAAAGATTGCCATCAGGTAGCTACCGATGTAGAATTTTCGATTACAAGGATGAAAAAGGAATTAAGCATTATAGATCATTTACAGCGGACACTAAAAAAGAAGCTGAATATCAAGCCTTGCTTTTTTCTATGAATAAGAAGAAAATAAAAGAGGAAAGTAAGGATCTAACTTTAGAAAAAGCAATGTTAAATTACTGTGAAATGAAAAGCAATGTATTATCACCATCCACGCTCGCCAACTATAAAAGACTTATTTACAATTCGTTTGATGGTTACTTAAATCTTTCTATTAAGAAGTTTGACTCGGAGCTTGTGCAAAGATGGGTAAATACTTATGCTAAGGGCAGAACTCCTAAAACGGTCCGCAACACCTACGGCTTTCTTTTTGTTGTTCTTAAATCTTTCCTGCCCGATCTGAGCATAAAAGTAACCTTGCCGCAAAGAGTTAAACCGTCTTTATATGTGCCCACGGATAACGATATAAAGGCTATTATAGATTATTTATCTGATAACGATACAGAATTGCTTAAAGCTGTCTATCTTGCCGCTTTCGGTACATTAAGACGGTCTGAGATATGTGCGTTGACTGCTGCCGACATTAAAAAGAATGTGATCCATATCAATAAAGCACTGGTCATGAACGAGCAAAGGGAATGGGTTACGAAGACTACGAAGACAGTTTCTAGCATTAGAGATGTTGAATTGCCCGAAAATATCGTAAAAATGTTTCCTAAAAACGGCAAACTCGTTGTTATCAACCCGACAGTGATTACGCACCGCTTTGCAAGAATGTTAAAAAAGCTTAAAATACAGCCGTTCCGCTTTCATGACCTTAGACACTACGCCGCAAGTATGCTGCACGCTATCGGCGTACCGGATGTGTATATAATGCAGAAAGGCGGCTGGTCATCTGACAGCACGCTAAAGAAAATTTACAGAGGTGTAATGGATGACTATAAAGAAAAGTTTGATAAGAAAGCTTTCGAACATATAGACAGTATGACACGAAATATGACACAAAAAATAAAAAAGCCTTGAAATTCAAGACTTTTTAACTGGAGATGACGGGAGTTGAACCCGTGTCCAAGAAACAATTCCTTGTTCTTCTACTATCATAGTGAATTTATATACATTCCCTCCGTC
>ERZ772874.90-NODE-90-length-46219-cov-20.191491_pt1 | contig 46219 bp, 38 predicted proteins | sample MGYA00580586_ERZ772874 | MGnify/ENA primary metagenome ERZ772874 (study PRJEB29015, sample SAMEA2737952) | human oral metagenome | biome: human oral; feature: human-associated habitat; material: dental | place: China | collected 2154 ... | reverse complement strand
TGAAGCGCAGGCTCAGGGAGACGGAGGAGGGGCGAAAGGACATGGGAAGCGTCATAGAGGAGATCCGCGCGGAGTGCATCGCGGAGGGAAAGGCGGAGGGAAAGGCCGAGGGCATCGCCGAGGGCAAGCTCGAGACGCTCGTCCGGCTCGTGCGCGCCGGCCTCGTGGACGCCCGCGCCGCTGCGGCCTTGATGGAGATAGATCTCAAGGAGGTCGAGCGCATGCTCACGTAAGGACCGGCGCGGGTAGTACCCGGCCTTGGGTGCCGCATGAGACGCGAGGAGGAGGGCGCTGGCGCGAAGCGCGCCCTCATCATTCGGCGACGTTAGAGTATTGTCCTTGCCGGAGAACAGAGCTGAGAAAGAGATTTTTTGTCACTTGCCCACCATACCATGGCGCACACGCCACTTTCGGCGCTCCGTGTCATTGAGGATGCGCTTGCGCATGCGAATGGATTGAGGTGTGACCTCCACTAGCTCATCATCCATGATGTACTCGAGCGCCTCCTCGAGCGTAAAGACCTTGGGTGGCGTAAGCTGCACCGCAATGTCGGCCGTTGAGGAGCGCTGGTTACCAAGGTTCTTCGTGCGGGCGACGTTGACAACCATGTCGCCCGGGCGGGACCGCTCCCCCACCAGCATGCCCTCGTAGCACTCGGTACCGGGACCCACAAAGAGTGCGCCACGCTCCTGGAGCGTCCCGAGCGCGTAGGCCACCGCCCTCTCTGTTGACATCGAGATCATCGCACCGTTCTGCCTCGTACCTATCTCGCCCGCAAAGGGACCGTACTCCAAGAACGTATGGTAGAAGACAGCCTCACCGTGCGTGACGTTGAGAATACGGTTCTTGAGGCCCATGATGCCACGCGTCGGTATCCTGAACTCTAGATGGGTCTGGACGCTACCCGTGTCCATAGAGGCCATGGTGCCTCCGGCATTGCCAAAGAGCTCGATGACCTTGCCCGAACACTCGCCAGGACACTCGACCACGGCCTGCTCGATTGGTTCGAGCCGACCACCGTGACCATCGCTCCGTAAGAGCACTTGGGGGCGGCCAACCTGGAACTCGAAGCCCTCGCGTCGCATCTGCTCCATGAGGACCGAGAGGTGCAGGACGCCTCGGCCCGACACCTCGGTGCCCGTCTTGTCGGGGAGCTCCTCGATGCGCATGGTCACGTTGTTCTCGCGCTCCTGTTCGAGGCGCTCCTTAAGCTGACGACCGCCCACGATGTCGCCCTCGCGACCCACGAGCGGCGAGGTTGATGGCTCGAACACAATGGACATGGTGGGCGGGTCTATCTCGATGGGGTCAAGCTCCACCGGATTGGTGGGGTCGGTGTAGACGTCACCGATATCGGTGCCATCAATGCCCACCACAGCACCAATGTCGCCCGCACCTATCTCCTGGCATTCCGCACGTCCCAGGTAGTCAAAGGTAAAGAGCTGCTTTACCTGGGCCATCGCACGACTTCCGTCGTTCTTTACGACCAGGATCTCGTCCTTTGCATGAATGGTGCCGGAGTACACGCGCCCTATGCCGATGCGCCCCACATAATCGGAATGGTCGATGGTCACGCACTGCATAGCGAGAGGGCCGTCCACGTTCGCATCAGGGGCGGGCATGGCGTCCACTATCATGTCAAGCAGCGGGTACATGTCCGTGTTGTCATCATCGGGGTCAAGACGTGCGAAGCCGTTGGTGGCCGAGGCATAGATGACGTGCTCCATCGCAAACTCTAACTGATCGTCGGTGGCCCCAAGATCCATCATGAGGTCGAGCGAGGCGTTGAGGGCATGCTCCGGATCGGCTGTAGGTTTGTCCACCTTGTTTATCACGATCATGACCCGCAGACCCACGTCGATGGCGTGGCGCAGGACGAAGCGGGTCTGGGGCATGGGCCCCTCCGCCGCGTCAACCAACAGCAGAGCGCCATCGGCCATCTTGAGCACACGCTCAACCTCACCGCCAAAATCCGCATGTCCCGGCGTATCGATGACGTTTATCTTGATACCTCGGTATTCGATCGAGATATTCTTTGCAAGGATGGTTATGCCGCGCTCGCGCTCCTGATCATTGGAGTCGAGCACGCGCTCCTCGACTTGCTGGTTGTCGCGAAACGCGTCGGTTGCACGCAACAGCTTGTCCACAAGCGTGGTCTTCCCGTGATCGACGTGGGCAATGATGGCGATGTTGCGGATGTCCTTTTGGAGCATGGATACCTCTTGTGTCTCTGCGACTGTCTCTGTGTTCTATCCGAGTGCATGACTGTTATAGCACGCAAGGACAGCTGCGACGCTGCCGGGCAAGAATGTGGCATTACTCCACGCCAAGGCACGGGCGTCCGCTTGTTCTACAGAAGAGGCTCGACCTCCCCCGCAGGAGCAGGATCGGTCCAAACAAAACCATTACCTCGCCCCTTGCCCGAGAGCAGCGAGTAAGCGGAGTAGGAGCGGTAGCCCCTCTCACCAAACTCGAGCATAAGAGCATCCTGGTAGTTATCGTTATCGTCTGCAATGGCACCCTCGTAGACGATAGCGTAGCGAACAGGCGCGGCAAGGCCACCGTTCTTATGGGCGGTACCGCCATCTTTTCCCAACATCCGAACCTTGTCGTACGCTCCCTTGAGACAAGCCTCAACACCATCATCTGTAAACTCAAACGAGCTGACCACGCCTGCTGCATCCTGCACGGCAAGCAGAACACCAAACGACTCTCCTGCGGCAAGGGCGTCAAGCGCCTCTCCCATCAGCGTGCTGCCCAAGGCATCAAGCTCCTCAGACATCCCATAGCTTCTTTGACCCAAGTTCGCTCCCATCATCCTCCCCGCATCCGAGCCAAGCATCCGACTACCTGTGAAAGAAGCCAGAGCCGCTGCCCCAGTTTAAAGACCTTAGTGGGGACGATGAAGACCGAACGCGTGGCCACAGGCTCGCATACGATTATAGACGAGTCACTTTACTGTAACTTTTCTGATCTATGACGGCTTGTCGGTTGCGGCAACCCTGTTTCTGGCCTCAGGAGTCCTCGTGACGGCGCGGGACCAAAACCCCCCGCCAGGCTGCGGGGCACTATGGAAAATGGCTCAACTGGGCAAATGCGTCCGAGCAACCCCCCGCCAGGCTGGCGGGGGGTTTGTGCCAGGGTCCGCAGGCCTCGGCCTGGAGCCCGACTGCACGGAAAAGCGCAGTCTGGGCAGAGGGTCGCTGATGGCGCGTCCCGAACCAGGCCGGGACACCATCAGGCTGCTAGTTGTGGGCTAAGAAAGTGTCTGGACTCAGGGTAAGGTGTACGTGTTCGTCATGTCACTCGACAAAAGCCCAGTTGGTCTCTCTTTGAGGCAACAAAACCGTACACGTTACGAAGGCCTGCCCATCAAGACGATTCAGCGATAGCTGGCACTACGTCGATGCACACCGCCAGACACCCGCCCCAGGAGATGGTTAGAGGAGGAGCTGAAGGAGGTGAGCTCTAACACCGTTGTAGGTTGTGCAAACAAAAAGCCCGGGGCAGGAAGCCCTCGGGCTGGACGCTCTATGGTGGAGACGATGGGGTTCGAACCCACGACCTCAGGCTTGCAAAGCCCGCGCTCTCCCAGCTGAGCTACGTCCCCGCGTGAAAGACAGACATGACTTGCCCCATGGGCAATAAACACCCCAGCGGCGACTCGGCTCACGCTGGGGTGTTTATTATCAAAGTCTGGTGGGCCCGACAAGGTTCGAACTTGTGACCTCCCGGTTATCAGCCGGACGCTCTGACCAACTGAGCTACGGGCCCAACGCAGAGAAGTATATTACACGCGTTGAGCCGATAGGTCAACTGTTTAGTCAGGAAATTCTCAACTTTCTTCGCTCTACAAGACCACTCCTTGCATTGTGCCGCCATACGTGTACCATGTACCAACGAAAGTGGCTTAAACAAGTATGGATGGGGTCTCTTAAAACCCCAGGGACATGGGTGATGGGCTATGGTACGCATGGACATTCAAGCCATCATGGTCGGTGCAGGTCCGGTGTCTTCACTCATCGTGCTGAGACCACGAACTGCGCACAAAGATGAGGAGAGTATAAAGCTTCCCATTCGAATTGGCGTCGTCGAAGCGACGATCATCTCGACCGGTATAGAGGGTGCACCAATCAAACGTCCCATGACTCATGACCTGCTACTCAGCTGCATTCACGAGATGGGCGGATCTCTCAATTCCGTCGAGATAGTCGATGTGCGCGGGACTACCTTCTACGCTCGCCTCAACATCAGCTGTGAGTCCGGTCGCCACATCGAGATAGACGCACGCCCCTCCGATGCCATAGCCCTTGCAGTCAGGCAGGGTGTACCTATCTTTGCCGACGAGCAGGTGCTCAAGATGGCTACCATGCCTGACTTCGAGGCTGTCGAACGTCAAGAGAAGGAGCATGAGATGGAAGATTTCCACGATTTTGTGGAGAAACTCTCTCCCGAGGACTTCACGTAGACATACTCAACCTTGCGTCCTCCCGTGCGTGCCCGAGAATCTGCCGGGAACGTACGAAAGGACGTTTGCCCAGTTGGCGTCAATTCTTAGGTGCCCCAGAATCTGAGGGGCACATACGCGGGGGGGTACTCCCGCTCCAAGACCCGGACCTTGAAGCGGGGAGCCCGAAGCCTACTCTCCCTCGTCCTCGATCATCGAATCATCCAGCTCTTCCTCGCCACCTATGTCCACAGCCTCCTCGTCGACGTCCTGGGTACCCGCAGCGTCAAGACCAAGGTCAAGGGAACTCTGACCCTCGGCCTGCCTCGATGCCTTGGGTGCCTTCTTCTTGCGTGCCACCATACGGGCCACCGCACTCACGCGATCGTGCTCGCCCATGTTCATGATCCTGACCCCTTGGGTCGCACGCCCGAGGCGTGAGATGTCCGTCGTCTTCATCCGGATGACAACGCCCTCCTCAGAGACCATCATGAGCTCATGCTGTGGGCCGACCACGCGACACGCCACGAGGTCACCCTTCCTCGCAGTCATCGAGATGGTCGAGACACCCTGGCCACCACGTCGTTGCTCAGGATACTCGGCAACGGGCGTACGCTTGCCATAGCCCCTCTCGGTCACGACAAGCAGGTCTCCCTTGCCATTCGATATCTCCATGCCCAGCATCCTCGCGCCATCCTTGAGGGTGATGCCGCGCACGCCTGAGGTCGCACGCCCGGTCGGGCGAATCTCCGACTCGTCGAAGAGTATGGCCTTACCCGCCGTCGAGCACAGGATGACCTTCTCGCCCTGCTTGACGCGGCGCACGTTGACCAGCTCGTCTCCCTTCTTGAGGTTGATGGCGATGATGCCGTCACGACGACTCCTGTCGTAGTCGCTCATGGCCGTCTTCTTGACCATACCGCTTGTCGTGGCAAAGAACAGGTGCTCGTCAGCGGGGAAGTCGCGCGTCGTGATGACGGCGGTGGAGTGCTCGCCCTCCTCGAGCGGGATGACGTTCACCATGGCCGACCCGCGGGCATGGCGGCTGCCGATGGGAAGCTCATGCACCTTAACACGGTAGACCTTCCCTTTGTTGGTAAAGAAGAGCACGTAGTCATGGGTAGACGCCACAAAGAGGTCCTCGACGAAGTCGTTGTCCTTGAGCGAGAGGCCCTGGACGCCCTTGCCGCCGCGCTTCTGCGAGCGATAGGTCGAGACGGGCAGGCGCTTCACGTAACCCGCGTGAGTCACCGTGATGACCATGTCCTCCTCGGCAATGAGGTCATCCACGTCGAGGACGACGGGCGCGTCAGAGATGGTGGTGCGGCGCTTGTCGGCAAACTTCTCCTTGATCTCGAGCATCTCGGTCTTGATGACGCCCAGGATCTTCTGCTTGTCCGCCAGCAGCTCCTCGTAGTAGGCGATGGCCCGCCTGAGGCCGTCGAGCTCCTCCTGTATCTTGTCTCGCTCGAGACCCGTCAAGCGACGCAGGCGCATCTCGAGGATGGCCGTCGTCTGCTCCTTGGTAAAGGAGAAGCGCGCCATCAGGCGCTCGGAGGCCTCGCTGTCCGTGCGTGACGAGCGGATGATGGAGATGACCTCGTCGATATGGTCGAGGGCCACGAGCAGGCCCTCAAGGATGTGGGCGCGTGCCCTCGCCTTGGCGAGGTCAAACTGCGTCCTGCGGGTCACGACGTCCACCTGGTGGTCGATGTAGTGACGCAGTATCTCGGGCAGGGTCAGCAACCTGGGTACGCCGTTCACGAGTGCGAGGTCGACGATGCCAAACGACGTCTGCAGCATCGAGTGCTTGTAGAGGTTGTTGAGAACGACCTCGGGAACGGCTCCCTGCTTGAGGTCCATAACCAGGCGCAGACCCTTACGGTTGGACTCGTCGCGCATGTCGGAGATGCCCTCGATACGCTTGTCGTTCACGAGCTGGGCTATCTTCTCCTGGAGGTTGCCCTTGTTGACCCCATAGGGAAACTCGGTGAAGACGAGCTTGTTGCGCCCGCCCTTTGAGGACTCCACATGAGCCTTCGCACGAACGGTGAGGATGCCGCGTCCGGTCTCGTAGGCCTGCTTGATACCCGCAGAACCCATGATGACGGCGCCCGTCGGGAAGTCGGGACCAGGCATCACGCCCATGAGCTCGTCCACTGTCACATCTGGGTTGTCGATGGCCATGCAGGTCGCATCGATGACCTCGCCCAGGTTATGGGGGGCGATGTTGGTGGCCATACCAACGGCGATACCCTGTGAGCCGTTGACAAGGACGTTTGGGAAGCGAGACGGGAGGACCTGCGGCTCCTGGAGCGACTCGTCGTAGTTGGGGATCCAGTCCACCGTGTCCTTGTTGAGGTCACGGAGCAGCTCCATGGCCGGCCGCGCAAGGCGGCTCTCGGTGTAGCGCATGGCGGCGGCAGAGTCGCCGTCGATGTTTCCAAAGTTGCCATGGCCGTCCACGAGCGACACACGCATCGAGAACCACTGGGCCAGACGCACCATGGCATCATAGACCGCTGCGTCTCCGTGGGGATGGTACTTGCCGATGACCTCGCCGACCGTCCAGGCCGACTTCTTGTGGGGCTTGTTGGGAAAGATGCCCGCCTCGTTCATGGCATAGAGGATGCGCCTGTGCACCGGCTTCAGCCCGTCGCGCACGTCGGGCAGGGCGCGCGCCGTGATGACCGACATGGAGTACTCGATGAACGACTGCTCCATCTCGTGCCCAAACTCGCGCATCTGGAGGGTGCCGCCATGGATGTCGGTCTCGTCGCCGCCTCCCCGCTCGTCGTCCTCGGCGAGTCCTAGCCCCTCATCGTCGTCCCCACCGGCCTCGTCCTCGTCCTCGTCGCCATCCAGGCCCGCCTCGTCCTCGGCGTTGGGATCATAGATAGGGACATCTGAGTCCTCGAGGTCGCGCTCGGCGCGATCGAGCAGCTCGCGCAGGTCGTCGGGCATGCCTGTGGAGCTGTCTGCGCCAGGCTCCGTGGATTCACTGTAGGTATCGTCTGCCACGTGACTGTTTCCCTTCACCTAGATGTCAAGGAAGCGGGCGTCCTTCGCATGGCGCTCGATGTAGTCGCGCCGATAGGCGACCTGCGTGCCCATGAGGCGCGACACGGCGAGGTAGGCCTTCTGCCCATCCTCTATCGAGATGCGCTGCAGGATGCGGCTCTTTGGATCCATGGTCGTGTCGGCCAACTGCTGGGGGTCCATCTCGCCGAGGCCCTTGTAGCGCTGGACGGAGTACTTGCGCTGCTTGCCCTCGGCGTCCGTGGGAACGTGTCGCTCGATCGCCTGGGCGAGCAGGGTCTCCTCGGAGGTCTTGCTGTCGGGATAGACGTAGTGGATCTTCTTTCCCAACTTGACCCCAAAGATGGGAGGGCAGGCGCTGTACACGTAGCCCGCATCGATGAGAGGCCGCATGTACTTGTAGAAGAAGGTCATGAGCAGGATGCGGATGTGGGCACCGTCGACGTCGGCATCGGTCATGATGATGATCTTGTGGTAGCGGGCCCTCTCGATGCTAAAGTCGCCGCCCTCGCCGCTGCTGTTGGTGACGCCCGTACCGATAGCCGTTATGAGTGACTGGATGGTCTCGGACGAGAAGGCACGGTGATCGCCCACGCGCTCGACGTTCAATATCTTGCCGCGCAGGGGTAGGATGGCCTGAATGTCACGACGGCGCCCGTCCTTGGCCGACCCCCCTGCCGAGTCACCCTCGACAATGAAGAGCTCGGTCATCTTGGGATCGCGCACTGAGCAGTCAGCGAGCTTGCCCGGAAGAGACGCGCTCGCTAGCAGGCCCTTGCGTCGTGTGGCCTGACGGGCCTTCTGGGCGGCAAGACGGCCCTTCGCGGCCTGGGAGGCCTTCCTGAAGATCTCCTTTGCCTGATTGGGGTGTTCCTCAAGATACTCAGAAAGTCCGGTCGAGACGACCCTGTTCGTGAGGGCACGCATGTAGGAGCTGCCGAGCTTGATCTTGGTCTGGCTCTCGAACTGCGGGTCGGGAAGCTTGACCGAGACCACGGCGGTCATACCCTCGCGGATGTCATCGCCCGTGAGGTTGGGTTCCTTCTCCTTGAGGAGCCGGTGGTTGTGCGCGTAGTCATTGACCGTCTTGGTGAGGGCCGTGCGAAAGCCCTCCAAGTGCATGCCACCCTCCTCGGTGTAGATGTCGTTTGCAAAGCTCATGATGATCTCAGAGAAGCCGGCGTTCCACTGCAGGGCGACCTCGACCTCACCTTTCAGCGAGACGGGCGCGTCTGGCTCGGATCCCCCTTCGATGTAGATGGGCTTGGAGCAGCCAGGGAGTATCTCCTTACCCTCATTGAGGAACTTGACGAAGTCAACGATGCCGCCAGCAGAGCAGAACTCCTCGACCCGGGGCGTGAGCTCGCGCTCGTCCGTCAGGATAATCTTGAGGTTCTTGTTCAGAAATGCGATCTCCTGGAGCCGGTCCCGCAGGGTGTCGTAGTCAAAGATCGTGGTCTCGAAGATGTCGTCATCAGGCCAGAAGGTGATGGTGGTGCCCGTCGCCTTGGACGTGCCCACCTGCCTCATCTCCTTTGTGACCTTACCACGCGAGAGCTCCAGCTCAAAGATGCGCCCATCGCGCTTGACCTGGGCCACCATCCTCTTTGAGAGGGCATTGACGACCGAGGAACCCACGCCATGAAGCCCGCCCGAGACCTTGTAGGCGCTGTTGTCGAACTTACCCCCCGCATGGAGTATGGTCAGCACGACCTCGAGGGTGGGCCTGTGCTCGGTGGGATGCATGTCTGTGGGAATCCCGCGTCCGTTGTCGGCGACGGTGATTGAGTTGTCGGCATGCACGGTAACCTTGATCTTGGTGCAGAAGCCCGCCATCACCTCGTCGACGGAGTTGTCTACTATCTCCCATACCAGGTGATGAAGACCCGTCGTCGACGTAGTGCCAATGTACATCGCCGGCCTCATGCGCACGGCCTCAAGACCCTTCAGGACCTTGATCTCGCTCCCGTCGTAGCTTTCGTTGCTCGTAGCCACGGACTTCCTCTCTCGCATCCTATTACGTGATGTCAAATGTTCAGAAGCTCTATTGTATACGAAGTTGGCAGCATTTCCAATGGTATGCTTCCGTACCATAGAATTACTGCGTATACGACACGAGAACTACCCTCTCTGCGGCCATCAAAGGGTGTTTTTAGGGCTAGGGACGCCTTCAGGCACTACCCCCATTGGCATCGGTGTTAGATGCATGCAGATCGCGACTGTATTCATGTTGAAGCGAGAGGGTCATGGCCCTCTCGACCCGCTGTCTGAGGCCATCGGGAAGTTCTGAGCATGCGTCACGCACACGCCTCTCCTCTTGAGGAGAGAGTGGTGGTAGCTCGGGAGCACCAGTCCCAGATGCGTGCCTGCGCAGTTCATTGCCCTTGCGCAGTATGCCGCCCTCTTGAGGGGCGGGCCAGCGGGTAAGCCGAAATTCTATGCCAGATACCTCAAGTCCCACTCCGGCAAGGCGCGTAAGGTAGATCTCCTTATTAGCGTTGAAGTCAGAAAGACGGGCATGCGAGTCAACATAGACCCCAAGTACCGGCGGCAGGCTCTCGCACGGGGACTTACGCAGATAGACTCCGGTGGTGTGTGCCCGCTCGACGTCACCGTTAGCTGCCCTCCAGAGGGACGCGGCCCGTTGATTGGCACTCATCCCCTGTCGCACGCTAGCTGGAATAGTCCTTCTCAAAAGCTCGGCCATACTCACGGAGCCTCGCTCGCAAGGATTGAGACCCAAGACCTCGCGCAGCACGCGTTCGCTCCTTGTAAACGTAGCCACCTGGGCTCACATTCCTTGTGTATAAGGGCGAGTCGTACAAGGGCGAGCCGCTGCCACTGTCACTAGGCACGACCCTCGTGACGACGCCAGGCACCTTGCAGCCCTCTCAGCCTCGTGAGGGGCCTCAACATGGTATTACCCAGCCTGAAGCTTGTTGACCTGCGCAGCTCCTCAGCCTCCCTGCGTGCACTGGTAAGATCTTCCTTGCGCGTCTCAGCCTCATCGCATAGGCGCTTGACCTCGCCAGAAAGCTCGTCGATACGACTGTTGAGTCTCTCGGCCTGATAATGCATGTGAGAGTCCACAAACTGTAGGCGCATGCAGTCAACATCGATCGTACGAAGGAGTCCCATCAGGTACTCTGCTGGAGACGTTCCGTCCCTCATAGTCCGCAAGAACTCGAGACATTCAGGACTCTGGTACTCATCCTCCTGGAGGCTGTCCAGCCCAAGCTCGTTGATGATTTCGTCTCGGATTTTCTCATACACCATCGAGAAGGTCTCGAAGCCGTTGAGCGTGTCCAAGTTGTACTTGCACGCATTGATGGCCCAGTTAGTGTATGCGACTTTGAGCTTGTCGAAGTATCCACTCTTCTCAAGCCAACTCTTCAACTCTCTAAATGCTGTATAGAAGTCAAGCGGATGGGCATCCTTGAAGGACATGACGTTCGTGCTGATACCCACACGATGATACACGACGTGCTGCCGCAAGAAGCAGATGCGTTGTGCACATACGAGGGCAGGTGCCATGAACATGAGGTCCTCGGTAAGAAATATCTCCTGGTAGCGAAGATCGTTCTCACGAACAAGGCTCATTTTGAGAAGCTTGTTCCACGGGTAGTTCTGAAGTGCTCTAAATATCCAGTCGGGGTTATCCCTCCAGCTAAACACATCTTGGGGAAACTTGTCCTCAAGGATGAGCCATGGCGTCTCACGCAAAAGCTCACTGGTTCCAAAGGCCTCAACGATGGGAAACACAACGATGTCGGCCTCGCACTCCTCGGCACGAGAAACGGCACACTGCACAAGATCATCCGCCATCCAGTCGTCTGAGTCAAAGAAGAGCAGGTAGTCACCGGTTGCTTGGTCCAAGCCACGGTTTCGGGCCACACCGGCCCCCCGGTTTTCCTGTGTCACGTATGAGAGGCGCGAATCAGCTTTAGCGTAGGAATCAAGAATCTGGACAGTCTCATCCGTTGAGCCGTCGTCGACGCAGATGATCTGGAGCCTGCGATAGGTTTGGCCAATGATACTGTCAAGACACTGTCTAAGATATTCAGCTGAGTTATGCGTGGGGACCACGATGCTCACGAGACTCTGCTGCCCAGACATGACTCCCTTTTCCTCTTCCCTGCGGCCACCATCATGCATCGTAGGCAAGAAAAGGACTTGTACACCCACATGCGTGGTATGGAACCGAGTCTTTTCGAGCGTCATCGCGCAGACCGTGAGCAACAGGACCATACAACGGTGGTGGGCCACCTACTTCTATGCATTGTACTGTACCCGCGAGAGGGCGGCAAGCCTCAGGCAAGGTGGACGCTCGTTAGGTGCAAGAAAGTCAGGAGCAAGAAAGTCAGGTGCGCTCCTCCTCTGGAGACGAGGGTGAAGTATGTGGAGAAACCGCCCGGCAGGCTGCGGGGCGGGTTGCGGCGCAGGCTGCTTTGGCCTTGACGCCGGATCCCGTTTGCGTCCGCATGGCCCCTCCCACCAGTCCGAGCGCCTTGTCGTGGCGTTGTCCGGTCGTCGGACTTGCGAGATTCGGGTGCGCCACTCGGTGATGCTGAGTGCGCGGTCTGTGTGCCAGCCGGTGGCGTCGAGTGGCACAACATTTTCCGACAACTGCGCATATGCCGACTCCCATGCCACTCGCTGTCACCGAATGCACGATCTGTGTGCCACTCGGTGGCGTCGAGTGGCACACCCATGAGACAGCACAGCTCAGGGGTCATCGAGAAGGGAAGCAGCATCGGACTAGAGCACGAAGGCCAAGGGCACCCGGCCTACCCGTGAAAAGTAACTCGTTCATCTCCCGCTCGCGCCGACGGCCCGACGCGCGCCGAGGGCCTATAATGGTCCCGACGGCAGTGTCGGCCCGGGGCGAGGAGGGCGATCGTATGGCCCACGAGAGCAGGGTCAGGGAGGCCGTCGCCTCCCTGAGGCCCATAGACGACGTGATGTTCAGGCTGATGGCGCAGAGCAGGGCCTTCTGCGAGGAGGTGCTGAGGGTGCTGCTCGAGGACCCGGGGCTCACCGTCGTGGAGTGCACGCCCCAGTCCTCCGTCACGAACCCCCACGGGCGCTCGGCGGTCCTCGACGCCCTCTGCGAGCTCTCGGGCGGCGGGTTCGTGGACGTGGAGGTGCAGCGGGTGGACGGGGGCGACCTCCAGAGGCGGGCGCGCTACTACGCGTCGCTCGTGACGGCGGACAGGACGCCCCCGGGAACCCCCTTCGGAGACGTCCCGGACGTCTGCGTGGCGATCGTCTGCGAGTTCGACCCCTTTGGGGCCGCCTGCTCGCTGTACCATATGGACAGGGTCCTCCGGGAGACAGGCGAGGCGGGCGACAACGGCCTTCGCGAGGTCTACGTGAACGCACTGGCGAGGGACGGAAGCGAGGTCTCGGCCCTCATGAGGCTGTTCGTGGAGGCCGACGCGTACGACGACGCGCGCTTCCCGGAGACCTCGAGCGGAAAGCGAAGGCTCAGGGAGACGGAGGAGGGCGGAATGGCCATGGGAGGCATCATAGAGGAGCTCTGCCAGGAGAGCGAGGCCAGGGGCGAGGCCAAGGGCAAGGCAGAGGGGAAGGCAGAGGGCAGGGTCGAGACGATCTGCAGGCTCGTGCGCGACGGCCTCGTGAGCGTGCAGGACGCCGCCGCGTCGGCGGGGGTTGACGCCGGCGAGATCAGGCGGGCGCTCGCGGCGCAGGGCTAGCGCCGGCCACAGGGGCGGCGCACCCGACCCGCAGACGGCCGGGAACCGGTGCGCACCTGCCTGGCCAGTCTCTTAACTGTCCGTCCCTTTGTCCGCTTCTTCGACCACTCCGGCCATGGTCGAGAGGTCGGAGTCGTCCTGTATCGTGGACTCGCCACTTCTCGAGTAGCTGAGGTTCTCCTCGCGGAAGGGGTTCTCCTCCTCGGGCACGACCTCGTCCGCCTTGACGCCCCCCTCGACCTCAAGTCGCAGCATGATCCGCAGGAAGTCGGCGTAGACCTCCTTCACGAGGTCCCCAAAGGATTTGAACGCCTCGCTCTTGTACTCCACGAGCGGGTCGCGCTGGGCAAGACCGCGAAGGCCGATGCCCTGCTTGAGATGGTCCATATGCACGAGGTGGTCCACCCAGTGTTGGTCGAGCGAGCGTAGCAGCACCTGGCGGCAGAGTTCGGCGAAGTCCTCCTCGCCCACTGCCTCCCTCTGAGCGTCCCAGCGCTCGGCGAAGACCCCCTCGATGGCGTCGGCCAGCTCGTCCGTATCCGCGTCCTCGCCGAGCTCCAGCGCGTCAAAGGACCCGTCGCCGGTCATGTCGCCCACCCAGGCGTTGAGGCCCTCTATGTCCCGCTCTCCCTTACGGCGCGATTCTCCGCAGGTCTCCTCGACGATGGCGTCTATGATGTTGCGGGCATGTCCGGCGACGTTCCCGTGCCCGATGGCCCGCCTTTCGACGTCCGCGCCGTCCAGGATGGTGTCGCGCTCAGCATAGACGGCCCGGCGCTGCCTGTCCATCACGTCGTCGTAGTCGAGCACCTGCTTGCGCGTCCCGTGGTGCATGCTCTCGACCCTCTCCTGGGCCTTGGTGACCTGCGCGGAGATCTTCCTATCCTCTGCGGGCTCACCCTCTCCCCAGCCCACCTTTTTCATGACCTTTGACATCGCGTCCAGACGTCCCCTGCCGTAGAGGCGAAGCAGCCTGTCCTCGAGCGAGAGGTAGAAGCGGCTCTCCCCAGGGTCCCCCTGGCGGCCGGAGCGCCCGCGCAGCTGGTCGTCGATGCGGCGGCTGTCGTGGCGCTCGGTGCCGATGACCAAAAGGCCGCCGCCCCTGAGTACGACCTCGCGCCCGGTGCTATTCTCCATCTGGTTCTGGGCGTACTGCTTGGCCTGCTCAATCTGCCAGGGGAAGGCGGCCTCGAGGTCCCTTACCCCGAGCTCCCGGAGCCTCTCGTGGACGAAGCCCTCGCGGGTGCCGCCAAGGATGATGTCGGTGCCACGCCCGGCCATGTTCGTCGCTATCGTGACGGCGCCCACCCTGCCGGCGTTCGCGACGATGGCAGCCTCGCGCCCGGGGTCCTTGGCGTTGAGGGTCTCGTGCTTAATCCCCCGCTCCTCCATCAGGCGGTCGAGCTCCTCGCTCACCTCGACCGACGTGGTGCCCACGAGCACCGGCTGTCCCTTCGCGTGGCGACGCTCGACCTCGTCCACCACGGCCCTGAGCTTGTCCTTCCTGGTGAGGAAGACGTAATCCTCCCGGTCCTTTCGGATCACGGGCCTGTTTGTGGGGATGGTGACGACCGGCGTGCCGTAGGTCTCCCTGAGCTCCGCGTCGGCGCTCCTCGCCGTGCCCGTCATGCCCGAGAGCTTGTCGTAGAGGCGGAAGTAGTTCTGCAGGGTGATGGTCGCCATGGTCATGGACTCGTAGCGTATCTCCACGCCCTCCTTGGCCTCGATGGCCTGGTGGAGGCCCTCGGAGTAGCGACGTCCCTTGAGTATGCGGCCCGTGAACTCGTCGACTATCTTGACCTTCCCCTTTGAGATCACGTACTGGTCGTCCCTGTGGAAGAGGAAGCGGGCCCTGAGCGCCTGCCTGAGGTGGTTGGCCATCTGACCGGAGAGATCCGAATACAGGTCATCGAGGCCCAGCCACCACTCTATCTTGCGTAGCCCCTCCTCGGTGGCGTAGACGGTGTGCTTGGCCTCGTCCACCGAGACGTCGTCCTCCGAGAGCCCCTCCACCGCCCGTGCGAACTGGACGTAGCGATCGACCGGGGTGGGGTCGACGCCCGAGATGATGAGCGGCGTCCTCGCCTCGTCGATGAGGATAGAGTCCGCCTCGTCCACGATCGCGAAGGAGTGTCCGCGCTGTATGCGCTGGCCGGTGCTGCCGGCCATGTTGTCGCGCAGGTAGTCGAAGCCGAACTCGCTGTTGGTGCCGTAGGTGACGTCTGAGAGATACGCCCCCTTCCTCTCACCAGGATGCATATCGTTCTGCAGGCAGCCAACGCTCATGCCCAGAAGGCCATAGACCTTACCCATCCACTCGCTGTCGCGCTTGGCGAGGTAGTCGTTCACCGTGACAATGTGGACGCCCTTGTCGGGGATGGCGTTGAGATATGCCGCGAGCGGGGCGACGAGGGTCTTTCCCTCGCCGGTCCTCATCTCGGCTATCATCCCCCGGTGCAGGACGACGCCACCCATGAGCTGCACGGGGAAGTGGCGCATCCCGAGGACGCGCTCGGATGCCTCCCTCACGACGGCGAAGGCCTCCGGGAGCAGCTTGTCGAGCTTCTCTCCCCGCTCGTGGCGTTCCCTAAAATACGCGGTCATACCGCCCAGTTCCTCGTCCGACATGGTCTCGAAGCGCTCCGAGAGGTCCTCGACCCTACGGGCCACCCTCTCGAGCTCTTTCTGACGCAAGCCCTCGCCTACCGAGAGGGCTTGCGTAAACAGACTCTCCTTAGTCGTCGAACTCATCCACGATCCTCTCGATTTTCCCTCGCGACCCGTCCACGTCCAAAGAGAACTCTGCGTCACAAGGGGCCATCAACCTTGTTTTCCTGCTTTGAAGCACATGCGAGACCCCGCTTTTAGGCGCACGAGAGAAGGCCGCATAGCCCGTCGGCCGCCCAGCCCCTCACGGCTGGGCGGCACAAAGGCGTTAGGACAGAGTGTCTCGCACAAGCACAGTCACAAGCTTGGCCATCTGGGCGCGCGTCGTCATGACCCTGGGGTTGAGGGCATGCGTCACGCCGTCCCCGGTCATGAGCTTGTGGGCAAAGCACCAACCTACACCAGCGCTCGCCCAACTATCGACACTACTTGCATCAGGCGCAGAGGCATAGGAAGAGGCACTCGCCCCTGAGGGGTTTGCACCGTTATTGATGGCATAGCGATAAAACACGAGTGCGGCCTCTTGGCGTGTCAAGCCCGCATTGGGACGCACGGTACTGCTACCGTCTCCGTCCCCGGTAAAGATACCCTGCTTATAGGCCCAATTCATAGCCGCTGTGTAGTATTGCTTCGAGCTATTATCCCTAAACGGCGTCTCGTTGTTCGCGAAGTTGGCACTGTTCGTCGTTGCGGTAGAGGTTGGGTTTGCACGACGATAGAGAATCGTCGCCAGCTGTCCGCGCGTCAGGAAGTCATTGGGGCCAAAAAGGTTGCCCGTGTGTTCTCCCATAAGCTTGTTTTTGACCACATAGCCCAGCCAACCTCCGGTGTATACCCAATCTCTTTGGTAATCAATGTCCGTGAAGTGGTGAACCCTCAGGTAGTCAAGGGCAGCGTCGGCATCAAGGACGCCATGGCTTCCGTTTGAGGGTCGGTGCGCCGTGCCGCTGCTCTTGACCGGGCGCGCCGTACTATAGACGGCCTCCTTCACTTGATCAACCGTTGCGGTAGGCACTGCAGAGAAAAGCAGTCCTAAGGTGCCCGAGGCGACGGCCGTTGCCTGGCTGCTACCGGAAAGTTTAGTGTAGGAGTCAAAGCTCCCGGTTCCAACAGAGGTGATGCTCACACCAGGTGTGCTGATATCTTTGTCCCCATTGAGCTCGGTATACTCCCAGTCGGTCCCGTCTGTGGTCAGCGCCGTCACAGACATACATTCATCGAAGTCGGATGGATAGCTGTGTTTATCAACAGTGTTTGGACCTGCGGGGGTCTTTCGGTTGCCACCCGCACACACACAGACGATGCCATAGTCATCGAGAGCGCTTTTAATGGTCTGATGTAACAACCTGTCTCCGTTGGCAGACGATCCAACCCTCAGGCTCATATTGATGGTACGAAGCCCCCATTCGGGATGTTGCCTCGCCATCTGCGCTGCATAGGTGATGCCAGAGATGATGCTCGCAGTATTGCCCTTACCTGCGTCATTTATCACCATCACGGGAAGCACTTGGCAGTTGTACGACGCACCCGCGATGCCATGACCGTTGTTGGACGTCGCAGCAATTATGCCAGCGATGTGACTTCCGTGGCCTACGTTAGACGTTGGGTCCGACGTGCCAAGACTCATGTGCTTGCGGTTCATGGCATCATAGGCATATCCCGAGAGTACGTTGGTAGAGAGATCCTCGTGAGCAGCGTATATGCTTGAATCGAGCACTGCCACAGTTGACCTGTGAGACGAGTCACCGGCATTAGACCATGCCTGTGGCAGGTTGGTGCTATAGGCCCAGTACTGGTTGCGCCGTGCGGTGGGACTGGATATCTTGGCAATGGGATCGTTCACGGCAAAGGAAGATTCAAGTCCTATCTGAGAAGCAAGATCCTCGACGGACGCATCCTCCTCGTCCCTGTCATCCACGAGCTCGTATACGTAGTTTGGCTGGGCGGAGGTGACGCCGTTCACACCCTTGGCAGCCGCGATCGCGTCTTCCACACTCTGTCCCTCCGCAGGACGTGCCATCATCACACTGCTGCCTTCGCTGTCTGTGAGCGTGGCTGTCACGCTCATACCGGCAGCCTCAAGCTGACCCTTGACCTCACGGGCCTCGGCGCTGTCTTTGGTCTTTTCTCCCTCAAGGGAGAGAAGACCGAGGCCATCAGAAGATGAGTCCCCAACCGTGACGATAATCCCATCGGTCTCTGCGGCTCCGCTTGACCCTGAACCATCGGACTGTGGGGTGGCCACATCGGACGCCTGGGCTTGCTCGGCGACAGCCACGGTAGGACTCACGGGAAGGCCACCATACAGTAGCACTGCGCTCATGAGCACAGCCAACACTCTCTTTGCACGCAACTTCACACTCATCATCCCTTCCGCAGGAGACGCCTCTTGAGCGCCGATATGGGCCGTACCATTATATTGCCAAGCCGATAGCTAGTGGAGCCTCGCACGGCAGCAACCTCACAAACGGCGGCATCTCTCTCTCGCTCAAGAGACGCGACTTGAGCTTGAAGCCTCTGAACCTCGCTACGCGCACGACCAAGCTCTTGCTCGGTCAAAGACACACTTCGAGGATAACAGTACGTCTTCGGTCGCGTGATCGCGCTATTGGACCGTTTGATCACAACCTTATCGATTGCGGCAAAGAGCTCGCAAAACTCCGCATCGACCAACGCCTGCTGTTGGGCCATCACGTCTGCGACCTCGTCTGCAAAGGACTCGCTCGCGTCAAGGGCATCGACCAGCAAAACGTTCATATCCTTTGCGAACGCATCCAAAGAGAGCAGGCGACCCTCTTGTCCGATAGCCGTAAACTGCGCCTCTATCTTGTCATTGTAGTTGAGTCCGACGGCTGGCCTACCAAGTACCATATGCAAGAGCGAACAGTGCAGGCGCATCGAGAGCGTAGCAGAAGAGCTAGAGATATAACCAAGTATCGTCTCGACCGTGGGTCTCTGACTAATGAGGTAGGCACGCTCCTTGTGTTCCATCAGGTCGTATGTCTGTCTCTGAATACCCACGTCATCTGTGTCAAGCGGAAGATAGAGCACGCTTACGTCGTGCCTCTCACACACGCCGTCAAGTGCTTGGGCAACGCGAGATGCAAGGTCAGGTGGATTGCGATGACAGCTGCGCAGTGATACCACAAGGTACGGGCGACCCTGTGCCTTAAGCCAGCGCCATGCATTCTCGCCATCCACGCTGGCAGCATGCTGGCTAACATAGTGCTGGGCACCAAAGGAGAGATCCGCATAGCTACCTACCTGACGAGGGTCAACTCCAGCTGCCAGGAGCAGGTCGCTCGTGTTTTGGTCCCTCGTAAGAAAGTGCGCACCCACAGCACTCATGAGCTTGGCGTAGCGCTGCATGGCGGGGGTGTCCATGGGTCCTCCCCCAATGCCAAGAAAGTACGTTGGGACATCGTACATACGCGCAAGAGAGCAGATGGCTGCCTGACCTGCTGGGTCAATCCAAGGGTCAAAGGCCAGCTCAGCCTCACCAGCTGTCTGCCCAAGGGGATCGTCAAACATGAGCCCACCACAATAGATGAGGGCGGCAGCACCGTCCAGCCACTCGCAGATGCGACGCTTCTTATGGGGCTCTGTTGCCTCAAGGCCATGCTGCACGCGGATTTGGTGTGGATCGGCCCCGATGACCAATACCTCCGCAGAGGGGTAGCGCTCCCTCACGCGGTCATGAACAAGCTCAAGCAGCAGGTCATCGCCAAAGTTCTGCGCACCAAACCACCCGTACACCACCACTCTGACCGCAGGTCTTCCAAGGGAGCCCACATGGCCTCCCGCTACGGAATTAGCATACGAGAAAAGAGACTCCAACATCTGGTCGGCACGTGGAAGGTCGTCGAGCGCACTCTGCTGAACCTCATGGGCGACCGTATAGCGCAAAGGGTCTTGCTCAAGCGCTCGGACGACGTCGGCAAGCTCTCCTGAAGGGAAGCGGATAGCCATAGCTTCCAACCACTGCGGCAAGCTCGCGCCCTCCTCAACAAGAAGCAGGCTCCCCTCCTGCATGCGAAGTGCCATGTGCGCAGCCGCAGGCAAGGCTTCACCTGCCTCAAGACAAAAGATGACGCTGTACTTTGCCCTGCGACACCAATACGAGAGAGACGAACCAGTACGGTCACAGCCCAGATCATCCTGCCAACCTTCAGCCAGGGCTACACGCCCACCAAGCCCCACTTTCTGTAGTAGGTCATCCACCTGCCTAGCCCTCCCTAAGCTATGGGGCTGCATGACACAGACGCAATCGTGCGCTGCGGTAGGCTCAGCAATACGCATGGCACGATAGTCCTCGTCGAGAAATGCCCCCAAAGTCCACGCACCATCCGTATCGCTAAGCACAACGCCAATGACTGGGCAGCCCACCTGCGGGAGAATGTCTGCGTCCACGCTTGATACGTCCCACAGTACGAGGTCTGGACCAAAGACCTCAGCCATACGCTGTGCCTGATGGGTTACATCTGAGTCATACGTAGAACAGAGAAGCTGTACCGCATGCCCCCTTGAGCGCAGAAGTGCAAGAAGACGACCCATGGGACTTGCCTCGCCCCCCACAAGGGAACTAAGGTAGAGGACCCGTGCATAGCACCCGTTCGCTTCCATCCCGTATTTATCCCCTTGCGTCCTACTTCTTGCCCCTCAGGCAGCGCCTGAGGGCAGTCACAAACCTACGGATTGCTGATGGTCGCACTTCCTGCGTCGTATTGGATGCACGTCGTAATTCGTCGTTGGTACGTGCAAGTTCCTCTTTCGCTGTGGCCAGCGAAGAACTCTCCATACGCAGCCGCTCTATCTCATCACGCTTGTCAGCAAGTACATGAAACAGGTAGTCCTCGGCTTCAACGCCTTGCGTTGCATCAAAGAAGCGACGGTAACGTCCACCAAGATAATCACCATCGATCAAATCCTTTGAACTACAGATGTAATCTTGCCATTCGCGTTGGTAGCCACTGTAGATGCGATCGAACTCTTGCCTCGAGTGAGCCGTATCCAAGGAATACCAGATCGTGTCGAGGACAAGGTTCACGAGCTGCCGTTTGATATGAATATCATCAAACAGTCTATGCAACTCCCCAAACGCTCTCACGTAGGCAAGCGAGCGAAGACACGTGTCTCCCCTCTCCCCATGGGTAATCGAACCTCCACCGTCACGCCTGTAGTGATAGAGCCGCTGCTCCATGAGGGTGATGCGCTGTGCCACAAACAGTGTCTCGTAGATAAACGCGAGGTCCTCAGCGGCCTTGAGGTCATCATGAAAGCGTATGCCACTCTCAGTAAGAAGAGAGCGCCTATAGAGTATGCGCCAGACGTTAGGTGTCGTCAGCTCGGTCGTAAGACAGGACATTTCACTGATGTTAAACGAGCGCTCAAAGAGCTCATGTTTCCCGCAGATCTCACGAGGAACATAGGTATCGCTCTTTCCATAGAACTCGTCAAAGCCAAATATCGTCATATCAGCGGAGCACGCGTCTGCCTTCTGGACCGCAAGCTCCAAAAGCTGGCGATCAACAGTATCATCAGCATCCACAAAGAGGAGGTACATACCTACGGCATCCTCTATCCCAGCATTGCGAGCCGCACTGACCCCAGCGTGTTCCAGTGAGAGGATACGCAGGTTTTCATACCGCTTTGCCAATGTGATCAGAAGTTCAGCAGAGCCATCCGTAGAGCCATCATCCACGCAGATGAGCTCAAAGGACTTAAGCGACTGGTCCTCGAGTGACTGAACGCATACCTCAAGATATCGCTTCGCATTGTAGACAGGTATGACCACACTTACGCGCGGAGCAGACCTAAATGACTGCATCCTGTTCCCAGTCCCCATACCCCTCCCTTCTCAGGCTATGAGATCAAATGTAAAGGATAGCAAAAGAACGGGCGTCTCCACTATGTGAAGACGCCCGCCCTTACCAGCTTGGACAGTGTCCGTGCTATCTAACGTCTATAACTCAGATTAGACTATGCACCAGCAAGCTTGTTCGGCTGCGCACGAACTGCCATAGCAGCTACCTCAGCACGGGTGATGTCGTTACGAGGATTCAGAAGATTCGTACCAACACCCATGACCTTGTTAGCGACAGCCCATTTCACCGAATCCTCAGCCCAACCATCAACCGCAAAGGAGTCAAGATAGGCGCTCAGGCTGGTACCCGCACCAGACTTATACTGTGCAGGAGCAACATACTTCTCATAGCGAGAAAGCATCGTGGCAACTTCCTGACGAGAGATTGACTGATCAGGCTTATACTCGCCCGTATCGCCATAGCCCTGTACGATCTTAGTGGCATGTGCCCATGCAACAGCCTTTGCATACCAAGCAGAGTCATCGCAGTCAGAGAAATCGGTACGGAACGTTCCTTTCTCATCATGCTCTAGACCCTTTACAGTCTCATTAGCTGTTGTCCCAGCCATATTTAGGAGAATCTGAGCAAACTGGGCACGAGTAAGGTTATCCTCGGGCTTAAAGAGGGTCGCCTGATCAGGTGTCGAGGAATCTCCCGAATGTCCATGAACATACCCAAGATCTTTTGCCTTATAGACCTCTTTGCAGTACCAAGGCAGGGGATCAGAACCAGTGTAGTTCTTAGGATTGATAACATCAAGGAAGTCCGCCGAGTTAACCTTATCAGTAGCCGTAACAGTCATCTCAGGAGCAGTGATCTCCATATTGGCACTATTGGCATCTGGCTTAGCTACAGAAATCTTGTAGGTATCGGCCTTATCGAACTTCTTTACCTCTTCACCCTTGCTGTTGGTGATCTTTACGACAGCATCAGCAGGCAGGTCTTTCCAGACCAGATCCCCATTCGTATTCTTCTCACCATCGTTATACCTGATGAACACCTCACCAGGAGCAACGACAACACTGCTCTGACCGTTGCCGATACTATCAGCCTCAATGGCCTTAGCTTCTTTTGTCTTAGGATCAATCCTGAAAGGCATGATTGCCTGGATCTTGGCGGGCTCTATCGTAATGGGAACAGACGGATTCTTGATGAAGTACTTCTTGCTCTTGAATGTGAGCGTATACGTCCCAGCATCTTTGATCGAGGTAACAACATTGCCCTTTGAATCAGTATAGTCAACGGTAAAGTCTTTATCTGGACCCTCTTCCAGATAATGAGTCGCATCCTTCTTAACACTATATCCAATGCGCTTGATGATATCAGTACCATCATAGGTAGTCTTTATAGCACTCGTTACAACAGGGTCATCATCCTTCTGCCGCTTGAAAGTGACTATCGCGTTCGTATCAGCATCTACAGAATTCTCAGATACTGTGACCCTCATCGTAGCAGCTGCGCCAAAATCATATTCACGAGCTGCCTCATTATTATGCCATAGAGCAGTTACGATATACTCGCCAGACGTGCTAGAAATGCTATTTACTTTCTTTCCGGTTCTCACATCTGTATAGAAAACCTCAGTAGGAACCTGAGCAACACCATTCTGATCACGTGCTTTGATAAGGTTCTGGTTCACACTCCATTGCTGGCCAAGATTTCTATTAATATTTACAGACTGACCTTCCATTGGCTTGCCATCATACTCCATGGAAGTAGCATAAGCGACCCTGTACACATAGTTTTTGCTAAAGTCAGTAGCCACCTCTCCATTAACTCGTACAAAGTTCTTGTCGTTAGGATCTTTTGCCGTAAGTTTCACTTCATACGAACCAAGATCTTTGCCAGTAGGAACAGCACTAACCTTATGCCAATCGATAGCCTGAAGTTTTGACGCAAGGGCTTTGGAACCATTGACACTTACAAGCTGAACCTTGCTATTGATAGGAGTGTCTGCACCAACCACAATAGAGGTATTAAACTGAGCGCTTAGCTCATCATGCGATGCAGCATACTGAAGGTCTAATGGCTTAACTGTAAACGGAATTAGTGCGGTATCAAAAGTAGCACCATCCCTTGGTTCCACTTTGGCAATATAGTCTCCTGCATCAACAGGCGTACTTGGTAGAGCCTTTGATGAATCAGCGGGATCATCACCATCTTTAAAGTACTTGACTACATATTGACTATCATCAAGAACATTACCACCAGCCTTAAAGGTAATCTTCTGCGCTTCAGCACTATAAGTGAAGTCGTTTGGTAGGCCACTTTCCTTATTATATGCGTGGGTATCTAAAGTAAGAGGCGTACCTTTTACTATAAAGTCTGCTGACGCCGAACCACTCTTATAGTCCCCATCAGTTGCGGTCACAAAAAGTTTATAAGAACCCGCATTATTTCTTACTTCATCTTCACTAACAGGTATATTGGAAGCATTCTTATATGAGATGGAGTAATATAGATCTTTTTTCTGAGTCTTTTCAAACTTGGTTTGATCGTAAAGTTTGCCGGACTCTTTATCATAGGTAAGATTCAATATTACACTAGGACTAATCTCAACTTTAATTGACTTCAGGTCATCAGTAGGAATCTTTTTATCTTGTATAGGATATCCTGTAGCGGGAATAGCAGGATCAAGCGTAAGTTTGGCTGCACTAAATGCCTTATCTGGGCTAAGCTGCAGCTCTACATCATCAGCAGCCTGAGACTCTACATCTTCTGCCTGGAGCTCTACGTTGCTATCGGAACTCGTGTCGGTTGCAGTACCCTCCGCAAAGGCTGCCGCAGGCACCATACCAGTCGCCATAATACCAGCAAGCACGCTTGCTGCGACCTTCTTGGAGACCGGCACAACTCCGTTCTTCTTTTCTACCATTCCTGCCCCTTTCTAAGAGCAAACACTGCCTACCATCACTGGTAAATCAGGACTATATCGCTTGTTCCCCCATCGTGCAAGCAAAACCCAGTTCTTTTTTTGGCATCTTAGGACAATTTCATTTTATTTCCTTAGTTGATCTGACTATAAGCAATTACCATGTGAAGACACCATGTAAACAGCAGGTCAAGGACCATGCTATGCCATCATGGCTCGCCGATGCCCACCAACGTGGCCCTGTCAAGGAGCTCTCTGGGAAAGTTTCCCACGTTTGCCGTCGTGACGACCGACTGGATGGTGCCCTGCACGAAGTCCATCATGGCCACAGAGCGCCTCTCGTCAAGCTCGCTCATGACGTCATCGAGCAGGAGCAGGGGCCTTGTTCCCACGACCTCAAAGGAGAGCTTGACCTCGGCCATCTTGAGCGCCAGCACGACTGAGCGCTGCTGTCCCTGCGAGGCGAAGGCGCGGGCGTCCCTGCCGCCAATGGTAAAGCCCAGGTCGTCGCGGTGCGGACCGACAAGGGTCTGGCGCCTTCTGAGCTCGTCGTGCCGACGCCTCTCCAACTGCCTGAGGATGAGGTCCCTGAGCTCGTCTTTGGAAAGCCCTGCGAGCTCCTCCTGGCTCCCGACGGAGGCAACGTAGGTGCAGTCGAGCCGCTCGCCACCCGATATCCTCTCGTAGATGTCCCTCACGTGCGAGGAGAGGCGCCTAAAGAGGCGAAGGCGCGCAAAGAGCAGGGCCGCACCGCAGAGCGCCACGGACTCGTCCCAGACCCCGAGCAGGCCAGGATCGACGACGTCCTCCCTGAGCAGGCGGTTTCTCTGTGTGACCGCACGCTCGTAGGCCGCAAGCACCCTCCCGTAACCCCGGTTTGCCTGCCTGCCAAAGTCATCGAGCTCGTCTCTTCGGTGGGATGCGCCGCGCTTTACGAGCGAGAGGTCATCCGGGCAAAAGAGGACGCTCATCATCGTCTCGGGCAGATCCGCCGCGTGGCAGCGCTTGCCGTTTCTCTCAAAGTGGCGACGCGTCCCCTCGACCTTACAGCAGACGTCTATCACGCGACCGTCACCCTCCAGGCGCGCCGACGCGAGCGCCCTTCCCTGACCCTCGCGCACGAGCTCCGCAGGCCTCGGGTGCCTAAACGACCGTCCCGATGTCAGCGTCTGCAGGGCCTCGACGACGTTGGTCTTACCCGAGGCGTTGCGGCCATGAAGCACCGTCATGCCCTCGCCGAGCCCTATGGCCCTGTCATCGAAGTTTCGCCAGTCGCGCAGCGAGAGGCTCCTGACGAGCAGCACCTGTGCTACATCCTGACCGGCATCAGCAGATAGAGGTAGTTTATCTGCCCATACGACTTGAAGATGCCCGGCTGCATGGAGCTCTGGAGCTCGAGGCAGATCTTCCTGTCGGACCCGCTTGCGTTCACGCAGTCGAAGACGTAGTGGTAGTTGAGGGCTATCGACACGCTCTCACCCTCTGCTTCGACGTCCATCGTCTCGGCCGAGTCCCCCTGGTCGGGCGAGGAGGCGGAGAGCCTCATGAGCCTGCCGTCGACGTCTATGTCAAAGCGCACCGAGGAGTTTGACTGCGTGATGACAGAGACGCGCCTCAAGGCGGCGGAGAGCCCCTCGACGTCGATCGTGACGGAGGTGTTGCAGGTCGAGGGCAAGAGCTGCTTGTAGTTTGGGAAGCTCCCCTCGATCTTTCGGGCGATGTAGGTTGTGTCGCCAAACGCGAAGACGACCTGGTTCTCGGTGGTGCCTATCATGATGGTGTCGCTGTCTGAGGCGAGCGTCATCACGTCGTGGAGGGTTGCCCCCGAGACGATGGTCGTGAAGGCCTCATCGGCGCTTGAGGTCTGCGTGTGCGAGTCGCAGACTGCAAGGCGGTAGGCATCGGTCGCAACGAGGCGCACCGTGTTCTGCTCGACGGAGAGCAGCACGCCAGAGAGTATGGGCCTGGAGCTGTCCTTTGACGTCACCTTGTAGACCTTGTCCACCATCTGGGCAAGAAGCACGCTCGGAAGCTCGATGGAGCGCTCGAGGGAGTAACTGGGAAACTCAGGGAAGTCCTGCGCGTCAATGGTGTTGAGGCGAAAGGTCGACTTGGCGCAGGTGATGGTGAGCACCCTCTCTCCTCCCTCGAAGTTCACCACGGCATCCGCAAGGGTCTTCACGACGTTTTGAAGGACCCTGCCCGAGACCACGGTCTGCCCACCCTCCTCGACGTTCGCCGCCAACTTATGGCGAACCGATATGGTCAGGTCAGTGGACTGGAGCTCTATCACACCTGCGGTGGCGCTGATGTAGATACCCGAGAGGATGGGAAGGGTCGAGTTGGAGGCCATTCCCTTCGCCACAATGGAGAGTGCTCGCTCAAGGAACGACTGGCTTACCGAGAACTTCATCTTCAACCCTTTCCGCGACGGTCTGTCTTTAATAGTACTTACTATATATAAGAGCGTTATCAATAATAACGACTGTCGAATTGTAGAAAGGTCCACGTTCCCACAGATGGAGGGTTTGTCTCCGTTGCCCGCGAGCTTCTTGAGAATCGACGCTCTCGACAGGGGCGGGCGTAGGCGCGCTCGCCTGGGCGGCGGGCGGTGGGTTTTCGAGGTCTGCCGAAAGGATATCTTCACGACTTTCGACAGGCCTGGCCGCACGAAGGAGACACCCACTGTCGCAGAGGGATCTCTGCAGGTTCTATCCCTTGTCGATGATGCTGTCCTTGAGCGTCTCCACCCGGTCGAGGAAGATCCGATCCTCCTTTAGGGTGGCGTCGACCCACGAGATGCTGTGCTTGACGGTCGCGTGGGTACGTCCGCCGAACTTCTTGCCGATGTCTGCCAGGGTGTTGTCCGTGAGCTCGCGTGAGAGCCAGATGCCCACGTGCCTGGGCTCCATGAGCTCCTTGTTGCGCTTCGAGCCGACGAGGTCCGAGTGCGACACGTCGTAGTAGGTCTCGACGGCCTTCTGTATCTGTCCCACGCTCACGGTGCGCTGGCCGTTTGGCCACTTGCTGTTTGCGAGGCGAACGATGTCCTCTCTGTTGAGCGTCCCGCCCTTCTGCTCCTTGCGCGTGGCGTTCATGAGGCAAGTCTGGACAAATCCCTCGATGACGCGGATGTTCGTGCCTGAGCGCTCGGCCATGAGCTGGCGCATGTCCTCCGAGATGGTGCCCGACATGCCTGCGACGTGCTCCTGCTCGCTGTCCTGGTGCATACGCTCGTAGAAGGCGTTTATGAGGTTGAGCTTGAGCTCGTAGTTGGGCACCTGGATGCTCACGGTGACGCCCGAGTCCATGCGGCTCGTGTCGCGCTCGTCGAACTTGCTGTCGCCCATGCCGAGCTGCGAGGGCGAGCGGTCGGCGGCGAGCACGATCTGCTTGTCCCTGGCCGTGAGGGCGTTGAAGGTCTCGAAGAAGAAGCGGATGGAGCCTGCGGCGGTGTGCATGTTCTGGACGTCGTCGATGATGAGGATGTCGACGTTCTGGTAGTTGTTCGAGAGGGCACTCTTCGCCGAGGTTTCCTTGTTGTTCGAGGCGATGCGGTAGTCCTCGACAAACTCCCCTGCCGTGCGGTAGACGCAGAGGCGGGAGGGATCGTTGAGGACGACGTAGTTCTGTATGGCGCGCAGGAGGTGGGTCTTTCCCAGCCCGCTCTTGCCATAGATGAAGAGCGGGTTGTAGCCCTTGTTCTCGCCGTCGGCCACCTGCTTGGCCGCCTCGAAGGCGAGCATGTTCTCCTCGCCGGCGACGAAGCGCTCGAAGGTGAGCTTTGAGCCCGCCAGGTCTTGCGCACTGTCGGCAAAGGCGCTTCTCGCCCGCTCGACGGCACGTCTGCGCCTGTGCTGGGCTGTGGTGTCCGGCGCACTCATAAGCCCGGCTTCCTCGCTCGTCACCTGGGCGATCGCCTCGACGGATTGGGGGCCCTCGGCCTGGGAGAGCTCAACGACGAGTCCCACCGGCTGGAAGGCCGCCTCAGAGAGGCACTCCTCGATGATGGGGGCCTGCTGCAGGATCTTTCGTCGCGCGAAACCAAGAGAGGTCGAGATGGTGATCGTTGAGCCGTCGAAGGGGGCGACCTTGCAGCTCCTGAGCATAGCCAGGGTGGAGGGGCCGACCTTCTTCTTTGCGAGGAGCGTGAGCATGTCGTGCCACAGGACCTGTGCGTCGTCTTGCGTTGAGTCCATGATCCCCCAGACTTGGAGCGCCGTGTACGCGTTGCCAGTGTTGAAAAGTCAGAGCGAGGTCTAAGTATATGATGAAAACTGGCGTCTGTGAACGGGCTCAGTGTGGGTTTTTGGTAGTCGGGGCCGCCTCTGGGTTCTGTGGTCAGGTGGGTTATCGCCCCATGCCTGCGACTATGGCCTGGCCAGAGACGGTGAGGCTGCGCTTCTGCTCTCCCTTGCGCTTGGCGATGAGCCCCATCTCCTCGAGGGCCTGCAGCTCACGCGTCCAGGTGGGCTGGGAGTGGCCAAAGCGGCGGGTGAGCTCGGTGGGACCGACGCTCGCGTGCTCGGCGAGATATGAGAGTATCGTGCGCCCGCGCTCGCTGAGCGCGATGGCGGGCTGGGAGGGTGCCTGCGGGACGGCCTCCTGGCGCGTGGTCCCTGCCGTCGGCTGCGGGTAGGTGGGCGTGCCTGGCTGCCAGTACGGTGCCTGCTGTGCCTGCTGCGGGTACGCTTGGGGCGCAAGCGGCTGGGACAGAATGGGGTAGGCCTGGTAGATGGGGTACCCCAGCTGCTGTGGCAAGACGGGTGGTGGGGGTGACTGGATTGCTTGTCCGAAGGCCCCGACCTGTGACGGGCCCTGGGGAGGCGCCGAAAAGACGCTTGAGGCGGGGTCGCTCCCATCGCCTCTTGCGACGGCCGATATGGTCACGATGGTGCCTCCCGCCATGTTGTCGTCTATCGTGAGGGAGCCGCCCTTGTCCTGCATGTACTGCTGCACGTAGGGAAGGCCTGAGCCAACACCCCTGATGTAGCGCCTCATCTCCTCGGTGGCCGAGGTCGTCCCGTACTCGAGGGCCCGCTCCTTCTCCTCTATCCCCGGTCCCTGGTCGCTAAAGCGAATGGTGTCTCCCCTGTCGAGGATGCTGATCGTGGGCTGCCTGAAGTAGGAGTGGATGAAATTCTCAACGACCTCGCGGATGACCATGAAGGGCAGGGTCCCCCCCTGCTCCTTCGAGAGGCGCGACACCGTGGCCGTGATCTCCTCGAGGTAATCCCGTATGTCCTTGGGATCGATGACGATGATGCGAGGTGCGGCGGAGGGATCGTCGTAGACGGCGACGCGGGCGGGGTAGCGAACTTCGAGTGGCTCGTTCTGTCCCGTCTGCCCGCAGAGCGACGCCACGGTGGCCGATACCCCAGCGACTGACGCCTCAGAGGCCGGCGCAACGCCTGTGCGCCCTTCTGACTGTTCGACGAATGGGTAGAAGCTGCGTGACAACGATCTACCTCCCTTTCAACATCCATTCGTCATTGATGAAAACTTTCATTCATGAATGGATGTGCATGAAAGTTCTCAACATCTCCAGCGTTTCCCTAATACACTCTGTCTACTACTCCTATGAGGAAAGAATATTCTAACATGTGGTACGACTTCGTGAGCGGTATATGAATGAATCCATTCATGCGTGGCTGTTTTCGTATGGTGCATTCCTTCAGTTTTGGAAAGCTGGGAACCGTCGGGGTACCAGCTCTGACGTGGACGAACGGTGATTCATGCGCTTCCGCCCAACCCTAATTGACAGAGACTGACAAAGACCTCTATACTTTCATAGCTTATTGACATTAGGCACTTTTCCAGGAGGGTTTTGAAATGAAGCGTACGTACCAGCCTAATAAGAGAAAGCGCGCGAAGACTCACGGATTTCGTGCCCGCATGGCCACAAAGGGTGGTCGTGCCATTCTCTCTCGCCGCCGCGCCAAGGGTCGCAAGCAGCTTACCGTCTAGTTCGCTATGAGGACCATCAAGTCCAGGCGTGACTTTGAGAGGGTCTTCTTTGGCGGAAGACGAGCGAACCATAGGCTCGTACGCATGACAGCTCTCGTGGGTGACGAAGGCGGCTTGGGAAGGGTCGCCTTCGTTGCGCCTAAGCGGCTCGGAAACGCAGTGTTTAGGAATAGGTGCAAGCGGGTGCTCAGGGAGGCGGCGCGCTTGAGTGGGCTTCCTGAGGACATGAGCGAGGTAATCCTCGTGGCGACACGCGCTACCTTCGCGAGCAATCCCGCTAACGTCTCGAGGGCGATCGACACGCTCATGAGGCGCCTTGGCATCCGTCAGGCGGATGGAGCCTCGATATGATGAAAGAGGCTCTGATTAGGGGCATAGGGTGGTATAGGAGGTGTGTGTCTCCTCTGCTGAGGAGCCACTGCATCTATTCTCCTACCTGTTCTGAGTATGCGTCTGAGGCTATAGAGAGATACGGTGCCATACGGGGAGGCCTGCTTGCCGCGAGGAGGATTCTTCGATGCAACCCGTTTCACAGAGGTGGATTTGACCCCGTCCCCTAGTGGGCCGACCCAGGAGGAACTATGTGGGATGCGATTTGTAACCTATTGAAGACCGTCCTTGCCGCCATAGAAGGCTTTTGTGGCGACTGGGGACTGGCCATCATCATCCTGACGATTATCATCAGGCTGCTCCTCATACCGCTTATGACGCGCTCAACCGAGGCATCCGCTCATATGCAGGTGCTCCAGCCCAAGTTAAAGGAGATCCAGACAAAGTACGCTGATGATCCCGTGCGTCAGCGCGACGAGATGCAGAAGCTCTATACCGAGAACAAATTTAACCCGCTTGGTGGATGTCTTCCTATCCTTTTGCAAATGCCGATATTCTTTGCCCTGTTCACCGTCACGCGTGAGGTTGGTGAGGAGGCGCACTTCTACGGTATCCTCCCCTCGCTTCAGCGGTCGGCTTCGGGAGCTTTTTCCGAGTGGGGTATCGCAGGTGGGTGGGTTTACGTTCTTCTTGTCGTCGTGTTTGGCGTGCTTACCCTTATTCCTATGCTCATGAACCTCAAGAATATGGAGGGCGAGCAGCGCTCCCAGAGTCTTATCATGGGTGTCATGATGGCGATCATGATGCTCTGGGTCGGATGGGGCCTGCCCTCGGGCGTCCTCCTCTACTATGACACCTCGGCCCTCTGGCAGGTCGTGCAGCAGAAGCTCGTGACCCAGCGCGTCATGGATAGGGCAAAGGCAGAGGCTCAGGCAAAGCTCGACAAGCAGCCCGTGGAGGTCGAGGTCGTTCGTAAGGAACACAAGCCGAGGCCCAAGAAGAAGGCCAAGGCATGAACCTATAGGGGTCTGACTTTAGTTAGACGGAGGTAATAATGGAAGTTGAGGAGTATGGACACGCCGAGGGTGCCGAAGACGTCTCCACGGATATCGAACAGGTCGCAGAGGACGTAGCCTCGAATGTGGCCACGAACGTGACTGAGGATGAGCTAGCTGCCATTCGCGAGCGCTTTGAGGCGGGCAAGACGTTGTCAGAGAGTGATATTGATCGTATTGCCGATGTCGCACTGTCCTATGTCAGGAATCTACTTGCCTTTTTTGGTGAGAAGCAGCTTGTCATAGACGAGTACGATGGCGACGAGGGGGAACTGATCCTCGACGTGAGTGGTGGTGATCTTGCCGTCCTCATTGGTCGTCACGGTCGTACACTCGATGCTTTGCAGATGCTCGTCAACTCCTATATGAGCAACACGATACACTTCCATTATCCCGTTGTGATTGACATAGAGGGATACAAGATGCGTCGTAAGCAGAAACTTGTTGCGCTTGCAGGCTCTGCGGCATCGCGTGCGATCAGGCAGAGGGGGGAGATTCGCCTTGCTCCCATGAATGCCTATGAGCGCAGGATCATACACCTAGCCCTCGTTGATAACGAGGAGGTCATGACCCATTCTGAGGGAGAGGATCCGCAGCGTCGTGTTGTCGTAACCTACGTGAGGCCGCAGTAGTCCTTGCTTGGTTGTGCGGCTTTGAGCTGGCTTGGTCTTGGGGTCACGTGATGAGGGAGGGGTATGTACCCCTCCCCTTTTTGTAATCTGTCACGGCGGCACTGGATGGGTGGTGGCGTCCAGGTGGGGTGCGGTGCCGGGTGGCGACCGGTGCCGACGGAGCCCCCGCCAGACACGGAACCCCCCGCCAGCCTCCCGGGCACTTTGGGAAACGGCCCAACTGGGCAAACGCCGCCGGGGAACCCCCCGCCAGATTCCGGGGCACTTTGCGTTCGCCCCCTGCCCTCGGGCCGGCGCCGACGGCGGTCGGCGCCGGGTGGTGATACAGCTCAGCGCGTCAGGGTTGTATGTCGATTTGAAAAGGTCACTTATCGTTGTTCACCTCGGACAGAATCCTTTTCAGCTCGTCGGTTGTCGGCAACACGGTCTTGTACTTGCTGGCAAATATCTACTCGTTGTTCGCGAGCAGCATCATCTTCATCACCGCGTCGTTCTTGTCTTTGCAGAGCAATATGCCTATGATCGGGTTCTTGTCAATTAGCCTCACTTCGCAGTCGTAGTAGTGGACGTACATCTGCATTTGCCCGATGTCTGGTGTGTGAGCTTGCCCAGCTTCAGGTTGAACAGTACGAAGTGGCGCAGCAGGCGGTTGTAGAAGATAAATCTACCTTGAAACGGTCTTCCTTGTAGATGAATCGCTGCTAGCGCTCGACGAATGCGAAGCTGCGCCCTAGTTCCAACAGGAACCCCTGGAAATGGTTGATGATGTGCATCTCCTAGCTTGGTTTCGGACATAGTGAGAAGGACGGGCGGGTTGAGAGATCTGCGAGCTAGACCAGTAACCGCATTCCAGCCGATGAACCTGGGGCTATTCGTTGTGGCGAGTCGTCGTGACTGCAAGCCTCACGTCGTTTGATTTATCTGTGCCGCCAGCCCATCCCAGGGAGATACTGATTTTGGATGGTGTTTGCTCGGAAGCCTTGGAAGAGTTCAGATGCTTCTGTCTGTATTATGCCCTCTCCCCCGTTCACTCTGGTTGTCAAGCGAGAAGTTGGTGGAAGGGAAGCTAGGTGCGGGCGTCGCGCCTCCTCGGCCTCTCGACGCCCCCCGGCATGGGCCTGAACTTGCCCGTCGCCAGGTCGCAGGGGAACAGACCCCTGGCACCCACTCCGGTAGATCCCACGCGCCCTGTCCACCACGCGGCCGAGGTAGACCCGGTCCTCCTTCGCGGCCTTGGTCCTTTCCCCCGCAGGCCTGACGATCGCCGCGCGCCCGCTTCCGCCCGCGACGTCGTGGCCGATGTACATGCCCGCCTCCTGTGGAATAAGTGGAAATCTTCGCCCGGCTCTTTAGGGCCGTGTTCAGATGGTTCATGTAGGAGGGGTCGGAAAGATGGAGCTTGCACTGATCGTTAAGCTCCGATTGAGCACAATTTTAATTAGACACAAATCTGATATAATTTGTGTCAAAAAATTATATCTACTTCGATCCGTGTACGGGGTGGTCGCCGAGCACGGGCCTCATGGCGTACCCCTCGGGGTGCTTGGCGTCGGAGTCCCCTGCAGTTCGGCGAACTTGCAGACCCTATGGTGCTCCCGTACGACACCTCTCCCCGTACGCCCGGCTCGCGCCTTGCGTTCGGGGCGATGTGCGTGATCGTCTGGATGCCCCGCGCTGGCGGCCTCGGCCCCGCGTGCGCGGCGAGCGCCGACTGCGCTCGCGTCTCGGCGGGGTGCCCCAGCCTGCACGACTCCAAGCACGCGAGACTCGCCATCTATGCACGGTCGTCGCTGCCTATCGACGCCAGCCTGCCGCTGTGGACCGCATCGGAGAGCGTTGCGCCTGCTCGGTCCCGGTCCTCACTACGAGCCCGGGCGCCTCCCTGTCGCCCTCCGTGAGCTCCGGGGTCTCTGGTGTCCTTGGCATGCCAGCCTCCCTACGGACGTGTCGTCGCCATATCACCATCATGCGGCAAGAAGATCTATCATGCCACTATAGACTTCAGGAACGATATACTAGATAATTCCCGCCTTCTCGAAGTGCTTCCTCATGACCCTCAGCGAGACGAGGGCTCCCACCAGGCTCGTCGCCACCGTAAGGACGACCATCCCTGCGTACATGGAGCCCGAGAACAACGCTACGAACTGCGCCATCGCCTCGTCGGTAAGCTGCAGCATCTCCTGGCGCTCGGAGAGATATTGAGCGGCGGAAAGGTATATGGGAAGGGTGTAGAGCGCCGACTGCAGAGAGCAGCCGGTGACATAGGCTGCGACGAGGCCTTTCCTGTTCGCGTACCCGATGCGCGTGGCGACCGCCTCCGCGACGGCCCACCCCGCCATGCTGCCGAGGACGCCGAGGACGTTCGCCGCCATCAGACCGGGCAGCACGTTTACAGTTCCCATGATGAGGAAGGTTCCGGGCTTCTTGACCTTCGCGGCAAGGAGCAGGTAGGCTATCGATGTGAAGAAGCAGACTATGGGTATGTTGGCGACCGTCCCCACGACGGTGAGGCCTGCGATGCCTCCCACCACGAAGAAGATCAGAAGGGACAATGCCCCGAAGACGCCGATGGATACCAGATCGCGGGGCCCTACGGCCGAGATTCCGCTTTTCTTCATGACAGGTCCTTTCTTTTTGTTCCGCATTAAGACAGATACGCTCTGACGAGATGCGCCCTCACCTGGGCTTTCGTCATCGCAGACCGAATTGGAGCCACGCAAGCACCCCGATCGACGCGAGGGTAAGGGCGGTCACGACGGCGTCCTTCACCCCGAAAGACAGGGAATGCAGCATCGTCGGCCGCGTCTCGCCGCCCAGGCCGCGAACGAGCGCGGATGCCGCCAGCTCGTCGGACACCCTCACGCTCCTCATGAGGAGCGGAACCACCAAAAGCTCGCATACGAGGGCCGGATGCCTGAGCGCGTATCCTCTTCCTGCCAGCACGCGCCGCGTCTTCAAGCTTTCCATGAGGTGCGAGGCGTCCCTGCGTATGGTGGGGAAGAACCGCAGGACGACCATGCACGGGATGAGGACCGCCTGCGGGGCCCCCATGGCCTGCAGCGCGGCGAGCAGGTCCTGCATCGAGGCCAGTTTGGAGAGCGAGATCCCCAGAAGAGCCAAAACCACGAACTTCTGGGCCATGTAGCTCAGCATGACCACGGCGATAACAAGCGTCGTGTTGCCCGCCCCTTCGGCGAGGGCCATCACGGCGGCTATGAGGCCATAGGCGGCAGACAGGGCGATGCACGGTCTCCATGCTCCGGCGGCAAGAGCGCATAGGGCCCCGATAGCACATGCCGCATGAGCTGCCTCCGGCCGGTTGGAGAGCACTGCGGCAATGCCCAGAAGGCAGGTTGCGAGCAGAGCCGTCCGCGGATCTATGCGTCTGCATGAGTGCCCCATTGCACACCTCCTTTCCAAAGCGACCTCAAAAGCCTCTTCCGCGCCGAGCCGTCAAGGGCGAAGTCGTCGACGATGAGCCCATCCCTCAGACGGAGGATGCGATCACAGGCGGAGAGGAGGAACTCGCAATCGTGCGAGACAGTGAATACGACGCCCCCGGATCGCGCGAGCAATCGGATTCCGGAGGCGACCCTCTCCATGTTCTCCCTGTCCAGGCCGCTCGTCGGCTCGTCGAAGAAATAGGTGGCAGCCCCATCGACGAGGGCACATGCTATCGTGAGGCGCTGCTTCTGCCCTCGCGAGAGCGTTGCAGGATGCGCTTCCGTCATGTCCCATAGCCCCAATCCTCTGAGTGCCCGCTCGCAGGCATCGGCGTCTCTCCGCCCGCCCAACGAGAGCTCTTCCAGCACGCTGTCGCTGAAAAGCTGGTAGTCGGGGTCCTGCATGACCAGCCGGATACGCCCCAGCCGCTCCTTTGGCGAAAGGGGCCTGCCGTCGATGGACACGGTGCCCCGATCCTCTTTCTCAAGCCCGCAGCACAGACGCGATAGGGTCGTCTTCCCCGCACCGTTTTCCCCTATGACCCCGACCACCTCGCCGGATCGGGCGGAGAAGTCCAGGGGGCCGATGGTGCGGGAGCGGTGCGGTGTCGATCCTGCACTTCTCGTCGAGCGCCGCGACCTGTATGAGAACGTGAGGCCCTTTGCCTCGAAGGCCGTTCCCTCGTGCTTTGGCAGGGACTGTCCATGGGCGGGTATGGCGCGTAGCGCCGGCTCCAGCCTCAAGCTCCTGAGGCCCATGCGGGCAAGCGAGCGATCGTCGATGGACTGTGCCCCGGCCGCGTCGTATACGCGGGATACGGCACCGTCCTCGATGACGACCATGCGGTCGATGAGGCCGGACAGGTAGAAGAGGCGGTGCTCCAAAACGACGACGGTCTTGCCCTCTCGCTTCAGCTCGGACAACGCCCTCCTGAGAGCCTCCACGGCCTCCATGTCGAGGTTCGCGGACGGCTCGTCGAAGACGTACACGGAAGGCCCCATCGCGTAGCAGGAGGCGATGGCCACCATCTGCATCTCCCCGCTCGAGAGGCCGAACACGCTCCTGTCCCGAAGATGCTGGATTCCCATGCGCCGAAACGCGTCCTCGACCCGCTCCAGAACCTCGGCCCGCGGCAGCCCCGCGTTCACGCAGCCGAACGCCACCTCGCCCGTCGTGTCGGTCATGAAGAACTGGCTGCGGGGATCCTGGAAGACCGAGCCGACCAGCTTCCCGATTTCCCCGATGTCGAGCTCGCGCGTATCCGTTCCTCCGATTCTGGCTGCTCCGTCCAGCTCGCCCTCGTGGAAATGGGGGACGAGCCCGTTGATGAGGCGGGCGATCGTGGTCTTCCCGCACCCGCTCCTTCCCGTCAGGAGTAAGAACTCGCCCTCATGGATATCCAGATCGACGCCTTGGATTGCGGTGTCGTCTCTTCCTGCGTATTGGAACGTCACCTGGTCGAGGACGATGCGCGCGGAGGCGTTCATGCCCGACCCTCCGTCTTGGCTCCTTGCTCCCAGAGGGTCCGGTAGTAGCCAGCGCCCTCCTCGAGGAGCTGCTCGTGGGTGCCCCTCTGAACGATCTTCCCCTGCTGCATCACGATTATCTGGTCGGCAGAGCGAATGGTGCTCAGGTGGTGCGCCACCACGAGCACCGTCCTGTTCTGCGCCAGCGCAGAGACAGCCCTTTGCATGAGCACCTCGTTGGCCGGGTCCACGTTGCTCGTCATCTCGTCGAGCACGAGGATGGGGGCGTCCTTCAGAAACGCCCGCGCAACGGACAACCTCTGCTTCTGACCGCCCGAGAGGCCCACGCCGTTCTCCCCGATGGGCGTCTCGTAGCCCTGCGGGAGCGACATCACGAACTCGTGGATGCAGGCCCTCTTAGCCGCCTCCACCACTTCCTCGTGCGTCGCGCTTGCCTTGCCGATGCGGATGTTCCCCTCGATGGTGTCCGCAAACAGGCGCACGTCCTGCATGACGACGCTGATGGAGGCCAGAAGGTCGTCGTAGGGGATGTCCCTCACGTCCACGCCGCCGACGCTCACGCTTCCCGCATCCACGTCCCAGAACCTCAGCAGGAGATTGGTCAGCGTGCTCTTGCCCGATCCGGACTCGCCCACCAGCGCCGTCATGGTACGCTCGGGAACCGCGAACGTCGCCTCGGACAGCTCGAACGAGTCCCTTCCATAGGAGAAGCGCACCTGGTCGAACCCGATCGAGTGCGACGAAGGCACATGTGGCTCCTCGGGCTCGGGAACGGAGGCCGCGCGGACGATCTTCTCTATCCTGTGAAAGCTGTCCCTCACTTTGAGATAGTTCATCCAATGCGACTCCATGGCGAAGAACGGCTTATAGAACTCCACGCTCGCGACGATGAAGCCGATGTAGACGAACAGGGGCAGGGAGCCATTCTGCACGAGCAGGGCGCCGCCCGCCGCCATGACCACAAAGGCGAGGTCTGCCACAAGGCTGTAGGCGGACAGCACGAGCGCCCTGTTCTGCGATGCCGCCTTGCTGCTCTCGCCGAAGTTCGCCACCGTCACCTCTAGCCTGCGGTCGAGGGCCTCGCTTTCGGCAAAGGCCTTCAGCAGCGGGATACCCTTCACGTACTCGACGAACAGGCTCGTCATGTCCGCCGCGTCGTCCCCGCATCTGCCCTCGAGGGCCTGGGCCTTCCTCAGTCCCGCTGCAAGGAGCGCAAGCGCGGCGGGCAGGGTCGAGACCATGAGCAGCGCCATGCGCCAATCGACGACGATCGCGGCCGCGAGCAGGATCGCCGCGACGACGAAGTCGGCTGCCATCCTCGTCCAGAGGTGCCCCACCACCATCTCCATGTTGTCGACGTCCTTGTGGACGATATCGCCGATCTCGCCCAGGCGCTCTCCCGTGTAGAAGCCCAGGGAGAGCGACTTCAGCCGTCTGACGACGGCGATCCTGATCTCCAGCACAAGGTCGAATCCCGCGCAGTGCTTCTGCTTGTCGGCCACGATGCCGCTTGCCCCCTTGACGAGGAGAAGGCAGATGAGCGCCACCCAGTAGAAAACGAGGTCGGCCGGTCCGGCCAGGACCGAATGGATCGCCGCAAGGACGACGAAGGCCATCGCCACGCTGGACAGCGCGTGGATCGAGAACGCGACGATGCTTATGGCCATCATGCGCCGGCCGACGGGGGTCATCCGTCTCAGGATCTCCCTCACCATGATGCGACCTCCTTGATGTCCCAGTTGTCAACCTGCCTTTGCTTGGCGACCATCTCCTGATAGAGGGGGCATGTGCGTATGAGCTCTTCGTGGGTTCCAGACCCGGCCACACGGCCTTTTCTCATCATCACGATCTGGCCTGCCCCTCGAACGGCGTTCAGGTGGTGGGCTATGGTCACGACGGTCTTGTCGCGGGACAGGTCGTCTATCGCCTCCTGGATGAGGGCCTCGTTCTCGGCGTCGACTGCGGCCGTCGCCTCGTCGAGGATGATGACGGGGGCGTCTTTCAGCATCACCCGGGCGATCGAGATGCGCTGGCGCTCGCCGCCCGAGAGCTGGACGCCTCCCTCGCCGGCGACCGTCGCGTAGCCTTGCGGGAGCTCGGAGATGAAGTCGTGGATGCGCGCCCTTTGGGCCGCCTCGACGACCTCCTCGTGCGTTGCGCCCGGCCGGCCGATGAGGATGTTCTCCTCGATGCTCTGATTGAAGAGGAACACGTCCTGCTGGACTATGGAGAAGAGGCCCGATACCTGCCTTTCGGAGAGGCTGGACAAGTCCCGCCCTCCCACCGTGATGCGTCCGCCGTCGGGCTGCCAGAACCCCATGATCAAGCTCGCGAGGGTGCTCTTCCCGCACCCCGAGGAACCTACGAGCGCATTGGTGCTTCCCTTGCGGAATACCAGGTCGATCGAGTCGAGGGCCTGCTTTCTCTCGTTGCCGCACCCATCGCTCCTTGGGTAGGAGAACGAGACTCCGTCAAGCTCGATGTCTCCCATGCGAGGCTCCCCGGAGTCCTCGACGGGGTCTGCGGCCTCGACGCCCAGCACCGACTCGATGCCCGTCATCGCCTGGTCGAACATGAAGCGGTAGTGCTGCAGGGTCGCCGTCTTGGCCACCGAGGAAGCGAAGGCCGCGGAGAGCACCATTGCCAAGATGAGGCGTTCGATGGATATGCCGCCCGCGGAGAGGAGCCACGTTCCCACAATCAGCACGAGCACCGTCCCGGACTCCATGAACAGGGAGATGAGCGCCATGGGAACCGAGACGTCGTTCATCGAGCTCGTCGCCCAACTCACGTAATCGCGCGCCGCCCCGATCGTCCCCTCCGTCTTGCGCTCCTCCTTCCCGAACGCCTTGACGACCGCTACGTTTGCGACGTACTCCATGAGGCTGTCCTGCATGCGGGAGGCGTACTGGGACACGATCTCGAAACCCTTCTCCCAAGCGGGAGCCGCCGCCTTCTTCACGAGCCACATGAGGGGCAGACCCGCCGCCATGCACAGGGCGAGCCGCCAGTCGACTGCGAGCATGAGGGCGAACGCGGCAGCGGGAAACAGGGTGGCCGAGGCCGATTCGGGTAGCCCGTGGGCAAGGTACACCTCCACCTGCTCCACGTCGTTGCGCATGACGTTCGCGAGGTCCCCCGGCCTCCTGATCTGGAAGAAGCCCAAGGGGAGCTTTTTCAGATGGCGCACGATGCGCAGGCGTATGTCCGTCAGGCACGAGTATGCCACCCGATGCGCCCTCAACGTCGCCGCGTACATGCATACCGCCTTCCCCGCCACGCATGCCACCATCGCCGCCGAGACGCAGGCAATCACCGAGGGCGAGAGAGCGCCTTCCAAAAACAGGTGGACGAGGTAGATCACGAGAACCGTGGGGGCGAGTTCAAGGACCGCCCTGGTCAGAAGCATGGCATTAGAGAGCCGACTTTTCGCCATCATCTCTCTGACCAGCTCGTTCTTGCCTTCCACAAGAGCCTCCTCCTTCAATACTAAATACGAATTCGATATTGAGCGCAGACTGAACCCTGGGTCAGTTCGCATCGCCTAACTATACCATTATAGAATGGCGATTCAATATTGAATGCCGAAAGAGCCACGTGGGATGCTGGAAAGTCCCGTCACAGGGAGTTCACCCCTTCGTAATAGCATTGTGCGATAAGCGCCAGCATGTCGCGAGCCTCGTCTTCGTTGCTGTAGTGGCGGGCCACCTCCATCAGGCTCTCCACGAAGTTGCTTGCGAGCACGTGGGCGAGCAGGTCTGGATAGCGCAGGGGGGCGCGCTTGTTCACCATGCGGCGGATGTGCCGCTCGATGCTCTCGACGAAATCGTCCTTCGCATGCTCGTAGGCGGTGCCTCGGCTCTTGTCGATTAGGATGACCAATCGCTTGTGATGGGCCAGTATGTCGAGCAGGGGTCCCTCGGCCGCGATCCGGAACCTCTCTGAGGGTGTGTCCGCGAGGACGGACTCCTCCTCGCGTGCGATCCGGTCGAAGTCGAAGGGAACGGACGTGACGACGCCCTCGAATAGCTTCTCCTTGTTCTCGAAGTACGAGTACAGCAGGCTGGCCGACACGTCGGCGAGCCTCGCGATGTCCTGCATCTTCGCGCTGCGGAAGTCCTTCTCGTAGAACACCTGGACGGCGGCGGCGAGTATGCGCTCGCGCACCTCTTCCTTGAGAACCTGCATGTCCTACCCCTCGATTCCTCTTGCTGTTGAATGCTAGTTCGGTATTGGTTCATTCTAAACGATGCCCAGCGAGTGACGAAAGACAGAGGTCGAGCCGTTTCCATTTGATTATCTGGTCTGAAGAAAAGTGTTGTCATGCTTTGACTTGCTCCATGGGACAGCAAAACAGATTCGAGATGAGGCATTGATGACAAGAGAAAATCACGAAAACTAGGTAAGCACGAATCAGACAACGACCTCTCCTTTATCAAGAAACTAAGACGCAGCGTGTCGGGACTCAAATGGCTCGGAAGGCTGCTCAGGAACGACGAGGCGAGAAAGATCGCGCGGGAAGTCCGTGAGGAGCTCGATGGCCTCGTCTCGCTTGTCGATGACTTCTACTGTCTGCCGGGCGATAGGAACTGGGTCTTCTCAGACGCGTTGAACCTCGAAGGGACGCGCGCGCTCGCCGGCAAGCCCACGCCCGAGGAAGCCGAGCGAGAGCTTATCGAATACCTCAAGGAGGAAGAAGTTCTGCATCGAATGATCACCAGGATGAGCCGCTTTCTCGACATGCGCCCGCGCATACTGCTCCTTGAGAAGGCCGAGCAAGACCACCTCTAGGGGCGTTACTACAGCTCGGTCCTCGTGACAATTACCGTGATGGATGGGTTCGTAGACAACACCTTCCGGTCCGAAGGGAGGAAGGGCCTCCATGCGAGGGAGTCCGAAGAGCTCCCTGCGGGAGACTGCGCCGCGACCGTGTGGGACGGGCCTCCGTCCGTTCAGAAAGTGTTTATGAAATTGATCCGGGCGAGGATGGATGAACCGGTTTGCGCAGTCTACCGGAATCATGCGCGGGATGGTCATCGACTATGACAACGACGTGGTCGCCTCGAAAGCGTGGTGCATGCTCTTCGCCGTCGGAGACTGGGTCGATGCCGAGACTAGGAAACGAGAGACTGAAGACGAAGACCCTCGCAATATCGTTCAAGTGCTCAAGGACTCCTGAGATGTGCGGAAGCGCAACGCCGGAAATGACAGGAGGCTCGAGAGGTGGGAGAAGCACCATGTGGATCTCGAGCATCCCACAGGCCCAGACGAAGAGCTCGTCAGGGGCTGCACGGGATTCCTCGAGGCCTGGAAGGCGAGGAACTATGGGGTATTGGGGTCGTGCTTCCCCAACTTCACGAACAGGACTCCAGGCGCGCAGGCTGGCGAAGCGAGAGAGCTCTGTCCTCCCCATCCGATCGAGGGATACGAGATAGAGGAGATTGTCAGGCCCGCTGCCGCAGTAGCCAACGCAAAGATGAGGCTCCGCACTTCGGGCAGATCGTGGGCCGCGTCGATCCGCCTCTCCCGACTGGAGGGAACCGCTCCGGCTGCTGATCGGGAGCCGGGCGCGTAAAAGGTGATGGGTTACAGGGTCGCCCCCTCGTTGACGCGGTGGAGAACAGACTGTAGGGTGATGCTCCTCCGGCCTGATGAGAGACGCCGTGCAGCCCGCCCGCGTTGGTGCCGCAAAGCCGAAGGGACGCCGAGCGGTCTAATTTTAGACCTCGAATCGCGGGACGAGCGCCAACCATGTCACCAAACCTCAATTCCCAACGTCGGCAGCAGACCGACGAAGGACGCACGGCCTTCGACGATTTGGATGTATGAGGTTGGGTCAAGCTTGCCAATTCTCATCTCCGCGGGCCGGATCGCTTGCTCTCTGGGTAATTTCGGGACCTTTGCACAAGCCAATTCAAAAGAGAGATCGGCCATGTGCAACATGACCGCGCTTTCGCAGTTCAGGCCATTTGTCTCCCAGCAATTCGCGTCCATTCTCACTATAGCGTGCTAAAGCGAGACTCAGTATTGAGTCCCAGGAGGCGTCCCGGTTTTGGGACGGTTTCGCGGACGTGAACATAAACAAAGCCACTGTTCAGGTGGCTCGTTGAGTTCACGCTGCCCCGTTTTGCTTCTATTGAGAGAGAATAGTATGTTCCTAGGTTATTGGAGTATAAATCGTATATTCGACAAAAGATACACCCATAAACATGAGATTTGATATATTGGCTCCAGTGAATATCGGGGTCATTATGCGTTTAAAATCTCCTCTTGCAGAAAGTTGGTAATCCGACTGTATCTGCCAGCAGAGGCTATCCCCTATAACCGTCAGGTGACATGACCATCTGCCGCAGCAGGGATTATCGACCCACGGGTGGCAGGAGACGGCACTCCTTCGTGACCCTGACGCCGTCCCTCGCAGATCTGACGACCGTCGCGCGCTTGCTGCCGCCTACGACGTCGTGGCCGATGTACATGCCCTCCCCCTGTGGAATGAGTGGAAATCTGTGCCCGACTCTTCAGGGCCATGTTCAGATGATTCATGTAGGAGGGGCTGAAATAAACTATGGGTTGAGAGACTGTCTGTTTCCCCGTCCTCTATCCTTAAGGGATATAGTGGACTGTGCTTTGTTATTCTCTTTGTTAGACAATCGTTGATATGATGATGTTTCGCGTCTTTGCCACGATGTCATTAGTAGGTTAGCTCTTCAAGAATGACATGGGGTTTAACATCATATCTCGAGAGGTAAAGTTGCTGGTTATGTCAACGGTGATCTATAAGAGAGTTGTTATCATGTGTGCCAATACTTAGTGATCCGTTGTTTTCTGTCAGGTGGATACTATGGAGCTATCTCAAATCAATCCGCTTATAAACTATCTTGTTTCTCAAGCTGAAACTCTTGGCTTATCACTGTCTTCCGATGATGCGTTACTCATGATTAGACATTTTTGTATGGTCATTGAAAAGAATGAGCAAATCAACCTCACAAGGATAACTGATCCTCATGATGCTATAGTTCGTCACTATATTGACTCTCTACTCTTTGTCAAGGTACTTGAGGACAGTCACTGTCTATCAGCTTATCTATCTAATAGCCCTCGATTTCTCGATCTTGGTACTGGTGCTGGTTTTCCAGGAATTCCCTTTTCTATTGTTACAGAGATGGATGGATTGCTCATTGATTCCATTACGAAGAAGATCCATGCCGTACGTGAGTTTATTGTTAACCTTGGACTTGATTCAAGGATTAGCGCCCTGTCTATTCGTGCTGAGGACCTTGCGCGGCGTAGTGCTGCTTCATTTGATCTTGTTTTGGTACGTGCTGTCGCAAAACTCAGTATTCTTATTGAGTATGCCTCTCCCTTACTTAAACCGAATGGCTTGCTTGTAAGCTCTAAGGCTCATATTGAAGCTGATGAACTTGTGCATGCAGAGAGTGTTGCACAGCTTTGCGGTATGAAGCTTGTTTCACGTGAAACGTATGACTTACCCCATTCCTCTGGGTATAGAGAGCTCCTTTGTTTTATGAAGACTGAGGAGGCAACGGTGAGTCTTCCTCGTAAGCCTGGGATGGCGGTACATCGTCCTCTATAGCTATCGGGTCGCTTCCTTGAATGCTTAACAACCGTAGAATAAAAGACATCTTTTTGTACAAGACTGTTTAGTTCAATAAGATTAGAGGCTGGTGTACAAGACACTCTCGTAGTTACTCGTGTTTGTATAGTCTCAGACGGATGTGCATCCGCCTTTTCGCGATGCAACAATAGCGTATTTTTGTGTAGTCGAGAGTACGTCTGGCGACCTGGCAGGGGTGTTTTGCTCTCTCGCACACGGAGGCTTTTGCTCCGCCCCCGCGCCTGTCTCGTTGGGCCCGTCGTGCGGCCCCGGATTCGGAGGGGCCCATCGTGACGCTCCAGCCGGTCCCAGAGGGGCGCGGATCCAAGCGGATTCTTTGTGTCTGGCGACACCCCACAAGTCCGCGTTGACGTGGTAGAGGCCATCGTTATCCTGCACGAGCCCGTGCACCTCGCAGCTGTCGGGCACGCAATACCGACATCGCGTAAAGTCGTGGACCGAGAGTGATTCGTAGCAGACGTCCTCGCAGGCAACATCGAACATGTCCGGCCGGCACTGCACGAAGCACATCTCGGGCAGCATTTTAACGGGTCAGGACCGCCTGCCGTGCTTGCCCATATCCGTCCTAGACAGCTTAACCGTAATTCCCGTCTGAGTTTCTGACCACGCATAGCCCCGATAACAATATCATCAAAACTGCAGGTAAACCAACATATAGGGTTGACCGTGGCTTCCGTATGCCCTATAATGTGGTAAGAATATTCTTACCACATTATAGGGAGGCGGCCATGTTCGTGAGCTACAGCGCGAAGGGCGACGCGGTGTATGCGAGGCTCGTGACCTCAAGGAGGGTCGAGGGCAAGGTGGTCAAGGAGACGAGCAACCTCGGGCGGGTGGTCGACCGCGAGCGCAACGTGTTCCGCAGCCGTGAGCGCGGGACCCTCACCTTCGACCCGGCCACCGGCGAGTTCGGGCCCGCGCCCTCGGGCGGCTGGCCCCCGCCCGCCGAGCTGCTGGTTCTCGACTTCGGCGATTCTTTCGCCAACGCTTCGAGCGCATCCAAATCAGCGGCGCGTTCGGTCAGGTTTTGATGGTAGCGTTTGGCGTTAATCAGGGCTTCCT
>ERZ772874.89-NODE-89-length-46738-cov-28.131290_pt1 | contig 46738 bp, 38 predicted proteins | sample MGYA00580586_ERZ772874 | MGnify/ENA primary metagenome ERZ772874 (study PRJEB29015, sample SAMEA2737952) | human oral metagenome | biome: human oral; feature: human-associated habitat; material: dental | place: China | collected 2154 ... | reverse complement strand
GCCGCCGAAGATATTGATGATAATCACCTTGATATTATCGAGAGTAGTGATTTGACGGAAGCAGTCGAGGATTTTATCTGAGGTAGCTGTACCGCCGATGTCGAGGAAATTAGCTGGTGTCAAACTGCTTGCTGTGACTGCATCGACCGTTGCCATGGCGAGCCCGGCGCCATTGGCGATTGTAGCAACCGCGCCGTCACGATTAAGTATGACGAAATTGTGTTCGGTAGAGTTGTCTTCGAATTGCCAATCCAAGTGGCGAAAAGCAGCAGCATCGTCAACGGTAATTTTAGCGTCGCCAGCGATTAACTTACCGTCAGAGGTGAGTACTAGCGGGTTAATCTCTAGTAACAAGCAATCATTGTCAATAAAACAACGATAAGCATTTTCAATAATATCTTGCAGCAAGAACGCTTTGTCAGCAATATCGAGATAATCAGCGAGCTCGTCAGCTAAAGATTCGAATTTTTCGTTGACGATATCGCGCCGAAAAAAGGCTGCAGTATCTTGGCTTTCAATTTCGACACCGCCGCCAGTATGGGCAAGTAGTTCAACGGCGGCGGTTTGGCGATTAATATTTAACGAAAAATAAAATTCGCGGCTGATATCGAGGATTTCTTCGGCTAGCAATTTTGACGGCAAAAATCCCTTGATTTCAAGATTGAATATCTTTCGGGCAATAGATTCTACATCTGACTGCCGACGGACTATTTGCACGCCGCCAAGTTTGCCGCGCCCGCCGATAGGAACCTGCGATTTCAGAACGATCGGCGCAGCGATAGCTTGCAATTCATTAACAGCGAAAACTTTGCCGCGCGGTATCGGCATTTCACACGCTGACAGTAGGTTTTTGGCTTCATATTCTAGTAGGCGCATATGGATTAATCCTCCCCGTAGAGCGTGTTTTGATATAAAAACGTTCTACGGGTATTATTCATCTAAACTTTCCTGCATATAACGATAAACGATTGATATGATCTTTTTAACATCTTGATTGGCATTTTGATACAATAGATTATTAAAAGCTGTTTCTCTAAAATCGCGGATTGGTTTACTTAAAAGTGCATGAATAAATGATTGAGTACAACCTTCGATATGGTTAAAATCAAACACAATCATAAGTTTATTTCCCAGTAAAAAACTTACGAAATTTTAGCAGCCCAGTTTGATTGGGTAGCGGCCCTTCGTGGATAATGCTGCGGATGTAGTCGACAGGGACTTTGCGGTTTTTTTGAATAGACCAGCGTTTATGGTAAGCAGCAGGTTTACGAATAATTGAGGCTAATATACCTTTGAAAGCCGGCCAGCCGTTGCCGTGGCGGACGGCGCTGGCGAAAATTAGCCAATATGTCAAGAAAAAGCGCAGGCCAATATACCAAAATAACTTCCCTGGAACGTTTTTAATGAAAACTAACGGCAGGTTTTTGAAAGTGTTGTAAACGGCCAAGCCAGGAACCTTTTTGCTGCTGGCGCCAACCTTGTGATAAGCGATGGCTTTGGGTGTAAAGCGGACCTTCCAGCCAGCTAACTGGGCGCGAAAACTGAGGTCAACATCTTCGTAATACATGAAAAAGTCCTCGTCGAACATATCGATATCGTCAAACATTGCCGCGCGATAAATCGCTCCGCCGCCAGTCGCACCAAAAACTTCGCCAGGCTTACTCGGCGCATTTTCAACAGGCTCGTCGCGGTTGCGCGGGCCGGGCAGGCCCCAGGTGGTATAGAAATCGCCAGTTGTATCAAGCGTCTTACTATCGCGCCGTTGTAAAATACCAGTTGCAATACCGCATTTTGGCTGGCTTGACAGTTCGTCGACGAGTGCTCTACACCAGTTTTTGTCGGCAACGGCATCAGGGTTAAGTACGCCAATATATTCAAAACCTTGTTCGCGTGCATGAACTAGTCCGGTATTAATACCGCCGGCGAATCCCAGATTTTTTTTATTATTAATAATTACACAGTCTACAGACGGATGTTTTGCTTGGTATTGCTTGAAGCGCGCGACAGAGTTGTCGTGAGAATGATTATCGACGACTATGATAGTCGGTTTGAGTGTCTGCTGGGCCAGCGAGCTAATGCATTCGAGCGCATCGTCGGCGCCGTTCCAGTTGAGAACGATGATGGCGAGATTGTTTTTTGTCACAATCTTATTATATAATGGCTGGAGAGACTATGAAAGTAGCGAGTGTATGGAATAGACGTAATAAAATATTGTTACGCGAGCTGGTTGTAACGGATTTTAAATTACGCTACCAAGGATCAGTATTAGGTTATTTGTGGTCAATCTTAAAGCCAATATTTTTATTTATTATTCTATATATAGTATTTGATAAATTCTTACGTCTAGGCAGAGATATTGAACATTTTCCAGTGTATTTATTAGTTGGTATTGTATTATGGAATTTCTTTACCGAGGCAACCGTACAAGGATTACAATCAATAGTTTCGCGGGGCGACTTAATTCGCAAGATTAATTTCCCGAAATTTATTATTGTTGTGTCCGGCACTATTTCTGCATTTATCAATCTTATAATAAATACAATTGTTATTTTGGTGTTTTGCGTAATCAACAGCGTGTCTATATCTGCAGAGGCGTTGCTTATAATTCCTCTGATAGCTGAATTGTATGTCTTTTCATTGGCGGTAGCATTTTTTCTAGCAACGCTTAACGTTAAATATCGAGATATCGGTTATCTATGGGAAATATTCTTGCAAGCAGCATTCTATGCTACTCCGGTAATATATCCGTTGCAAATGGTTGTAAAACAGATGCCGTGGGCTGCCTCATGGCTAATGCTTAATCCGGTTGCTCAAGTAGTTCAAGATGTTCGTAAGGTATTAGTGACGCAACAAACACTTCAGCTGTATGATTTGGTGTCGTTTCCGGTGATGTTGACGCCGTTTGTTGCAGTTATCATCGTAATATTGCTAGCGGTTTTTTATTTTCGATCTAACCAGCGGTACTTCGCGGAGAGTGTTTGATGTCTAAGGCAATTGTCGAGATTAGCAAACTAACGAAATCTTTCAAAATTCCGCTTGAAGCTAGTTCGGGTGTTAAACAACAGTTGATAAATATACTAAAAGGCCGCAAAGGCTATCGTGTGTTTACGCCGTTAAAGGATATAAGTTTTACTATAAACGAAGGAGACTTTTTCGGTATAGTTGGCCGCAATGGTTCAGGAAAGAGCACACTGTTGAAAACGATCGCTGGTATTTATACGCCAAATGGCGGTAACGTTAAAGTGCACGGTTCGCTAGTGCCGTTTATTGAGCTCGGCGTAGGATTTAATCCAGAGTTAACTGGCCGCGAAAATATCTTTCTTAATGGTGCACTGCTAGGGTTTAGTCATGAAGAAATGGAATCTATGTATAGCGCGATTGTTGAGTTTGCAGAATTAGAAGACTTTATGGAAGAACGGCTTAAGAATTATTCAAGCGGTATGCAGGTCCGTTTAGCCTTTTCAATTGCAATCCGCGCTCATGCTGATATTTTGTTGCTTGATGAAGTGCTTGCGGTTGGCGATGAGGCTTTTCAAAAGAAGTGCTATTCGTACTTTGATAAGCTTAAGCGTGAAAAACGTACCGTAATTTTAGTAACTCACGATATGGCGGCAGTCGAGAGGTTTTGTACAAAAGCAGTATTTATTGAAGACGGCCACGTTAAAATGATTGGCAAACCGTATCGTATTGCGGCGGCATATAGTCGTAGCAACAGCCAGAATTACGACCAGACAACTGGGCTAAACGGCGATAACGAAGGGGTGGTACCGTTCAAAATAGTGTTGCGCGGCACTGATGGTAAAGAAAAAACTATGTATGATTTCGAAGAAACTATGACGGTAGAATTATCATGGCAGCAAAAGGGTGTTAAACATGTAGGCGTTGCAATTTTTCGTGAAAACGGCGAGTATGTTTACGGACCGAATACTTACCAAGAAAAAACTAGCGCTATCAAAGATCAAACAGCTCGCTACACTGTAAGGTTAAATCTTAATGAAGGCAGGTATTTTATCAAGGCGGGTTTGATGGGGGCTAACGATACAAAGGTGATTGCTTTTATCGAGGAAGGACCGTTTTTTTCAGTCCAACGCGATTATGGACATGGCCGCTGGGGTGGTGTGACGAAGCTAGATCACACATGGAAATAAAATATGCTGCAACGCTTGAAAAATATGATAAAACACAATAGAGCGCTTTATTCTTTCTTGCTGTTACTGATTTCGCCATATCGCAATTATCTTGATTCGCGCCAGCGTAAACTATACGAATTATGGCAGCGTGATTGCAAGGTTGTTCGTACGAACAAAAGGCTGTATAGGCAGCCGCTAGTGTCGATTATTGTACCGACTTACAATACTCCAACTAAATACTTGAGGGAAATGGTTCAGTCGGTTGAATCTCAATCATACGATAATTGGGAGCTGATTATTGTTGATGATGCGTCGCCTGATACAGGCTTGAAACAAGAAATCAGCTCTATAGCAAAGACTAATGCAAAAATAAAGCCTTTTTTTCTTAAGGCCAATCGCCATATTGCCGGGGCGACAAATTACGGTATCCATAAAGCTAGAGGGGAATACGTGGCGCTACTTGATCATGACGACGTGCTGCACTCAGACGCTTTATTGCGAATTGTCGAAAAGATAAATAATTTGCCAGATGTAAAATTTATATATACTGACGAGATTAAGCTTGATGAACGCGGACGACAATATCAACCATTTTTCAAACCTGATTGGAATGCTGATTTCTTGCGGTCGGTCAACTATATTACGCACTTTGCTGTCATGCAGCGGAAACTTTTGTTGGAGTTGGAAGGTGAAGATGGCAACTACAACGGAGCTCAAGATTGGGAGCTTTTTTTGCGCATAACAAGAATACTGCAGCCGCAGCAGATTGCACATGTTTCGCAAATACTTTACTATTGGCGTGTCCATAAAAACTCTACTGCACAAGGGTTGGACGCAAAACCTTATGTTATTGATGCTCAGAAGAGGGTTTTAAGTGACGATATCAAGTGCCGTCAAGTCCAAGCTCAAGTTGTGCGCGATTCAACATATGGCGCTCAGTGGCGGCTAAAATATTCTACATCGCAACATCTTACCATAAAAAATGTATTATTTAGCGAATCAACCACTGTGGGCGATGTCATTCGTGATGAAACTGCTGATATAATAGTATTCTCAGAGACTATGATTAAAGACATTGATAATTATAGTGATATGGGCGATGTGATGCGACTTGACATCGGTGCAGTTGTTCCGTCTGTAGCTGACGAGAATCGAGCCATAGAAAACCTTACGTCAATCTTAGATAAAAAAATAGTAGAATGCATACAGACGCTAAGCCGGCGATCCTTTACGAAACACATTTATCTAACCGCTAGATACAATCTAGGTGCGATAGATCTCCCCGTGCTATTTATTGAACGGAATAAGTTGGCTTCGATTGATGGACTAACAAGAATAACTAGCCGATTGCTAACTAAAGCTCTTTGCGATAAAGGTCTAAAAACGTTATATAATCCATATATGACGGCTAAGGAGGAACAATAATGATACGTAAAGTTAATAATCTTGTAAAGAAAAGTGTTGTAATAATTAAAGACGATGGTGCTGTCCGCTTTGTAAAACGCGCAGCAAAGTATGCGTATTATAAGAAATTTCCTGATAAAAAACAGCAAGTATATAAAGATATTTTGTTTATTAACGGTTGTACTTTGCCGCACCCAGAGCGCTACCGAGTTGCTCACCAGATGGAGCAGTTAATGTCGCAGGGGTTAACTGTTGAGAGCATTTTTTATGATAGATTATCGCTTGATCAATTGAAGTATTATCGCGGATTTGTATTTTTCCGCTGCCCAATAACTGATACGATTCGCGAATTTATCAAGCAGGCGCATTATTTTAATAAAACCTGTTTTTTTGATATCGATGATTTGGTAATTGACCAGAAATATACTGATTCAATTAAATATGTTCAACAGATGAGTGTCGATGATAAACAGCTCTACGACGACGGTGTTAATCGAATGCGCGAAACGCTGGAGTTGTGCGATCATGTTGTTACCACGACCGCTCAACTACAAGAGGAGCTACAGCATTACACGAAGGGTAGTGTGTTGATCAACCGTAATGTCGCATCTGATGAAATGATTAAGCTATCTAATTTAGCGCTAGAGGCGGTTAGCAAAGATAATAACAAAATTATTATCGGCTATTTCAGTGGTAGCATTACCCATAATGAAGATTTCGATCTCGTTATTCCTAGTCTTATTAAAATATTCGAAAAGTATCCGCAAGTTTACCTTAAGATTGCTGGCATTCTGGATGTTCCAGACGTCCTTGATCCGTATAAAGAACGTCTTATTACGTCAGGATTTGTTGATTGGCGAGAATTGCCAGCTGTTATGGCGGAGTGCGATATTGTTTTGGCACCGCTGGTTGATACGATTTTTAACCGCGCAAAATCTGAGAATAAATGGGTTGAGGCGGCTCTTGTAAAGATTCCAACCATAGCCAGCAATATTGGCGCTTTTGCAGAGAAAATTCAGAATAACGAAACAGGCATACTAGTAAACAATACTGACGCAGAGTGGTTTAAAGCGCTTGACTTATTAGTATCAGACTCGGTTTTGCGCGGTAAACTTGCAGATAAAGCTCACGAGGAGATAATTCATAACTATTCGACGGTGTACACTGGCTATAACCTAGCTTCGTTTATTAGAAAGCATTTGGCGCGAAATATCGGTTTTATTCTGCCTTCAACTGATATTTCAGGAGGAGTAATTGTCGCCTTAAAGCATGCTGATGTGCTAAGAAGGCACGGCTGGGACGTGACGCTAATTGATGCAGTCAGTAAGCACGCTCTAAAAATCGCTAAGAAAACCTATAGCTATAGATATGAGTTGCCTGGATTTAATGTCGTTGCTACGCACAAAACTAAAATGAAAGCATTTTTTGACACGCAGGTTGCAACGTTGTGGTCAACTGTCGAGCTAGTTAAGAAGCAGCCTAATGTTCGTAATCGGCTTTATTTTGTGCAAAACTTTGAAACGGATTTTTATATACCAGGCACTGGCGAACCGCGCTTTTTAGCGAACGCTTCTTACTGCGATCAATCTGGTATACGGTATATTACGATGTCACTATGGTGTCAGAAGTGGTTGAAAGATGTCTTTCATAAAGAGTCCGAGTATGTCTCAAATGGAATTGATCTTGAATTGTACCCATACCGCGAACGTGATTTCACAGGCAGGATAAAGATATTAATTGAGGGTGATAGTAAAAGCGAATATAAGAATACCGATGAAGCCTTCCGTATCGTTGAGAGGCTTGACCCTGATAAATTTGAGATTTCGTATTTATCATACCGCAAGGAACCAAAAGATTGGTACCGAGTCGATAGATTTTATAATCGTATTGCTCCAGAAAAAGTTGGAGAAGTGTACGCAAGCTGCGATATTTTGATTAAAACTAGTATCGTTGAGAGCTTTTCATATCCGCCGCTTGAAATGATGGCGACTGGCGGCGTATCTGTTGTAGTACCAAACGGCGGCAATGTTGAATATCTAAAAGATGGCTATAACTGCCTATTTTATCGCCAAGGCGATATCAATGCAGGTGTTGCGGCTGTCGAAAAGTTGCTAAACGATAAAAAACTGCGCGATAAAATCATTAAAAATGGTCAAAAAACTGCTCAAGCTTATCAGTGGAGTAAGCTTGAGCAGCGGATTGTTGATATATACAAATAGAGATTTTATTTTTCAACAAGCTTTATTCTAACAGCTTCAATGTGTGATCCTGGTTTATCGCCGGCGACCTCACCGTTCTTTTTCCACTCTTGCCAACCAATCCATGATAGGTGAGTTTGATAGTAAATATCATATTTCTTGGCGTCGGTTTCACTGAGGGATAGTTTTATGCCATTGAGCGCTTTTGTTTGGCCGGTAGTGCCGCAGATTTGTTGTTCAGTCACAGGTATATCTGCCGACCAAGGGTCGTTAGCCGATTTTGACGAGCAGCGTATGGTGATGGTCGATCCGTCGCGTTGTGATATAGCTTTGGCGATGCGTAGTGCTTCAACGGCGAACGATCGCCCCGTTGTACCAGACATGACACCCTGAGAGACGTTCGGCATCCAGCCAACGTAGCTGACGTGAGTTGCATAGTTGAGATCATACAAATCTGGGACAGGCGTATTGGCTGGGTTGTAGAATGCACCGCTAGGTAGGGCGATTGAATTTTTTGGCACTATACGAATCTGGATGGCCTCAAGCTGTCTGGTTGCACCAGTTGATCCGGCTGGCTCGCCATTTTTTGCCCAGCCCATCCAGCCGACATACTGCGAATAAGCACGATACCAGATATCGTATGATTTTGCAAGGTCGCCAGTGAGCATAAAACGAATTGCTTCGACTGATTTGAACTGACCAGTAGTGCCTGATATTTCGTTTGCATTTTTCCAGTCTTGCCAGCCAACCCATGAGACGTGAGACGAGTAACGAAGATTGCCAGAAATGCCAGTTTTATTAATAAGAGAAGCTTTGACGGCTTCAATCCGACGGCTTTGGCCGGTAGTGCCGCTAATCATTTCGTCAGTGACTGCTGGTTGCCAGCCAACCATGCCAACGTGCGAGCTAATTGAGACTGCTAACGGCGAAGAATCTCCCTTTGTGTTAATATTCTTGAAAGCTTGGCCTGAATCTTCTGGGGCGCTAGATCCTTTGTGAACAAGCCGGATTTCTAAGGCCTCTATGTTATTTCCAGGTCCGCCCGTTATGCCGGCTGGCTCGCCATTTTTTGCCCAGCCCATCCAGCCGACATAGCTGACATGAGCGCGGTAATATAAGTCATATTTTGCAGCAAGCGATCCAGTTGGTTGAATTTTGACTGCTTGAATAGGCCGGTTGAGATCGGTTGTGCCAGATTGCATACTTCCATAGACAGTTGGCTGCCAACCGCGTTCCTCGCTATACGATGAATAGGTAACTTCACCGTCGATACTGAAAGCTTGCATGGATTTACTTTGGCCGGTAAATCCAGTAATACCGCGATTGTGTACTAGTCCGGTCCAGCCATAGTAGCTAATATGCGATTTGAAACTAATGATTGGACGGCTGTACTGGGTCGATCCAAACCAGTCGTTCCAAACGCGCCAAAAGTTACGATTGCCATAAGCGCTGCAATGGTCGCCTAGTCCGTACATATTATTAAGAGCGGCCTGATTTGGCTGATACGGGGTGTAAGTATATAGTGCGGCTGTTGCTTTGCTGGCAATATATACGTCTCCAGCGCCGCAGCCGCGCTGCACTACATTCCACAAAATTGAGTTAGTAGCGAACGGTTTTTTATAAGTCCACCAAGGTTTATTCATATTATCGAGATACCAGCGCATTAATTGGGCTCCAGATTCGACTTGCATTGAGAAGCCGGCATAATTGCGGTCGCAATTTGCGCTGCCGCCAGGTCCGCTATCGGGACAATGCGACCCCATGGCGTAAGTATACTGACTCTGTAGCGGCCAATTATCCGTGGTGAGCGGGCCGGCCGATTCAGTAGCGATTTTAACTAAGATGACTTTCGGGCTTAAATTATTACGCTTCGCTGCATCGTAGATTATTTGCGCCGCGCTAACAGCTCCTGCTGGTATTGAACCGCTAAAATTATTGGCAGGAATGTAGTTGCCTGGCGAGTATTTAGGAACTTCATAATAATCTTTTAGACAGACATAAGGCGGACCTGCCCAGCCCCGCGAAGCGGCATATTGTGCGCGTGTAATATCGCCTCTGCCTTTTTCGACAGCGCGCCCAGTTCCGTATGTGTCGCAATTTGGGTTTACGCTGTTAAGAAATGCTTGAATGTCAGCAACTGTCATGTCATCAGAATTAGTAAACACAAAGTCGTCAACGATGTTTCCAGCGCGCCAATCGCTAGCGGTGACGGCACTCGATTGATTAGCAAAAAACACTAAACTAAAAACACCAATTGCAGCAACGGCAATGGCAGAGATAAATATTCTCGTTTTCACCATTAAATCTCCTTTGTTAAAGTTTTAGTTATAGGCTTGCCGTTGAGCGGAGTTACCGATAATGAAATAGTCCATTGGCCGCCGCCGACTGAAGATACGGGTACTGAAAATCCAGCACAGGTAGAGTATTCTGGCTGGTATATAATATCAGCATTCTGCGCAACCTTTTTTCCATTAGCGGCTACAGTTAGAGAGCATTTGCCTTGTGAATAACCCTGTTCTTTTAATTTTACGATAATTGTAACGTTATCCCCATCTTTATCGGCTGAGAGCTCGATTGACGAGTTGTCTGTTGGTACTGGTGCAGGTTTACTTTTCTCAACAGACTTTTCTTCGTTATCTTTTGCGGTGCTAAGGAATGATTCTTTGGTATCTTGATTAGCTTTTTCTTCAGATTTTTTTTCTTGCGGCGTTGGCTCTTTGCTGATATTTGGTACAGTTTCTTTTGGAAAAATTGAGATAATACCGATCTTATCAAGCGCGAAAACACTCCCGCAAATCGCGATAGCTACAGCAAGGGCAGCTACTAGGATTTGTTTTTTTGAAAGTTTTTTATTTGTAATTCTCATATTTATGCTATTTTAACACAAAATAAGCGCAAACAACAAAGATCGAAGCAAAAATTATTAAAAATTATTTATAAGTCCACACCGTCTCAAAAACATAAAACCCAAGCACTAAAGCTAACCCAAAGAACATAATAAGGTTAAATACTTTTTCGTTCTTAGTCCTTATATTAATATACTTCTGCAGCCATAACCCTACCGGCACTAACATAGCTGCTGTTGCTGTAAAATATCTACCCTGAACACCATCCGCATAATACGCTCCCTCGCCAAACCTAAACGGCAATAAGGCCCACGCTGTATACATAGCATACGACACTGCACAAACAAACAACCCAATTGTCGCCAAATTATACACTGCCAATTTACCAGTCTGCTCTCCTAATAACTCCTGGTCTTTCTTGTTGTAATGAAGGAGAGAGAGGAAGAGGAGGGAAAAGAGCGGTATCAGCACAAACAAAGGCAGGTGGTATTTAAAGGATGAAAATTCACCAACACTACCGCGTAATACAGTATCCGTATACCCGATAGTTGGACTGATGTATGTATTAAACAATATGGTAATAAACTTAAGAGGGTTGCTATGTAGAGGGTTGTGAGCTGCTCCGGTGGTGAGTAGAGGCTGACCATATATTTTTTGCCAAATTAGTATGCTAATTATCGCGGCGATACCAGTTACTACCAATATAGTCCACTTCTGAACATTAAATGGCAGACGTTCGTTTTTGTTGGGTGAGAATAGACGCTTTGGTAAAAACAGAAGAGGAAATAGTAGTAAGGCATTTACAGATTTGGTTAGAGTAAGGAATACTCCTATACAGATAAGAGTGACTGTTTGTTTATGTGATAACTTATCCTTTTGGGTGAATAGGTTCAAGGTAAAAGCAGTAATTGTAAATACTGCCACATTTGTCATGCAGTCGCTGGATAGCGACGCCGCCATGTGAATCATTAGTGGAATAAGTCCAATTGCTGTAAAAGCCCACTTGCCGATGCGCACCCATTTTATGACGAAAAAGATGGCTACTGAATAAAAAATTATATTAGCAATTCGTCCAAACAGAATAGTTAACCCAGTAGATCCTCCAAATAAACTTGCTATACCGATGCCGATTGTTTGCGGCAGGTGCATAATTGGTGGGTAGCCAGAGGCGCTGCTGCACTTATGAACGTCCATTATGTTTCGATCTATAGGTTTAGAATAATCAGCGGAAAAGTTACCTTCGTAAACTGCTTCAGCTCTTTTGATAACATCTTTCGGCAATGTGCAGGGTGAGTTAGATTCTACGCGACCTTGAGATATTCCGTAGGCGCGCATATAGTGCATGTTCTCGTCGCTAACAGATAACTGAGGGACTAGTATTGCCGACAACACCCCAAAAAATAAAGACAAAGATATAAAAACATTTTCAGGCTTTTTAATAAAATATAAGAATAAAGACCAATGTTTTTTCATAACTGTTTTTATTCTAGCACATTGTCATGATTAGGATAGCTACTTAAATTTCCACACCGTCTCAAAAACATAAAACCCAAGCACTAAAGCTAACCCAAAGAACATAATAAGGTTAAATACTTTTTCGTTCTTAGTCCTTATATTAATATACTTCTGCAGCCATAACCCTACCGGCACTAACATAGCTGCTGTTGCTGTAAAATATCTACCCTGAACACCATCCGCATAATACGCTCCCTCGCCAAACCTAAACGGCAATAAGGCCCACGCTGTATACATAGCATACGACACTGCACAAACAAACAACCCAATTGTCGCCAAATTATACACTGCCAATTTACCAGTCTGCTCTCCTAATAACTCCTGGTCTTTCTTGTTGTAATGAAGGAGAGAGAGGAAGAGGAGGGAAAATGAGGGTAGTAATATAAAAAGCGGCAGCCCATATTTAAAAGCAGAGAATGCGCCAATAACGCCCCTCAGGATATCGTCGGATACGGGCAGGTTTGGGTTTAGGTAAGTATTAAATAATATCTGGATAAATTTGAGCGGATTGCTATGAAGCGGATTATGCGGTGCGCCAGTGGTGAGTAGGGGTTGTGTGTATACATGAAGCCACGCTGTTAAACAAAGACCTGATAATATTGCTGCTGCCGAGAGAACTAACCATTTTTGCGGAATAAAAGATATTTTTGATTTTTTATCTGGAACAAAGAGGCGTTTTGGCAAGAAAATAACTGGTGATAATAAGAGTATTGTTACCGACTTTGTGAGAATTAACAAGCAGGCTACAGCAATAATAAGCAACTGCTGCTGTCGAGTTAACGGGTTTTTTTGACTAAAGAAATTTAATGTAGCAGCAATAGCGGTGAAAATTGCTATGTTTGTCATGCTGTCTCCTGAAAGTGATGCCGCCAAGTGTATCATTAGCGGAAATAGGCCGGTTGCTACAAACGCCCACTTACCAACGCGTACCCATTTTATGATGAAATACAGAGCAAATGAATAAAATATTAGGTTGGCCAATCTTCCGAATATAATAGTTATCCCAAGTGAACCATGTATGAGATTTGCAAACATAATACCGATTGTCTGCGGTAGATGCATAATTGGAGGATAGCCGGTTGCGCTGCTGCATTTCCCTGTCTCTGTATCGCTGCGATTTATAGTTTTCTTATAGCTAGTTACGAAATTATTTACATCTGCTTCTTTTGCTTTTAACACCACTTCTTTAGGTAAAGTACAGGCAACTCCTGATTCAATTTTTCCTTGGGACAATCCGTAGGCCCGCATATAATGTACGCCTTCATCATTGACTGACAGCAGAGGTACGGTGGCTGCCGACAACACTCCAAAAAACAATGACAAAGATATAAAGACATTTTCAGGCTTTTTAATAAACGATAGAAAGCGAGACCAATATTTTTTCATATACTAAGCAAATTATAAAGTAGAGTAGTTTATTGAGCAAACTTGCTATACTAATGATATGCAATCGCAGAAAAAGGACTACATCTGGAACTCATTAGGCTCATTGTTACAGAGTGCGATCTCTCCAGTATTGCTAATTGTTATCACTCGACTAAACGGCATTGACGATTCTGGACTGTTTTCATTTGCAATATCACTTTCAGTGGTGTTTTGGGCGGTTTCTTTATGGGGTGGTCGGACCTATCAGGCATCTGATGTCAAGCGGGAGTTTTGCAGCGGCGGTTATGTCGCTGTGCGTTTCGCTGCATCGCTTATTGTGGTAGTTTCTGCAGTGGTGTTTTGTGTATTGAATGGATATAACGCTACGAAAACAGGCTTGATTATGATTTTGGTAGCCTTTAAAATTTTAGAATCAATTGCCGATTCGTTGTATGGTGTTTTGCAAATCCATCGTAAATTGTACATCGCTGGCATCTCACTAACCATGAAAGCGATTCTTGGTTTTGGGGTATTTATAGTGGTTGATATTGTAACTAAAAATGTCATGTATGGCACATTGGCGATATTGCTAGTCAATGCGCTCATTATCCTTCTGTATGATGTGTTATGGGTGCGACGTGTTGAGGCTATTGCTATGAATAAAAAGTTCATCAAAGAATACGCCGGTCAGGCTGTCGTAATCATGAAACGTACTTCAGCGGTATTTGTTGTGATGTTTTTGACGATGTTTTCACTCAATATCCCGCGGTATTTTTTGGACAAGTCCCATCCTGATCAAATTGGTTATTTTGGCATTATGGCGATGCCAATTACGCTCCTTGGACTCTTCATATCGTTTATTATTCAGCCGAATGTGGTGAATCTATCTGAATTGTTAGTAAAAGGAAAGTTGAAGGAATTTGCACGAATTGTTAGTAAAATTAATCACATAACTTTTGGGATAGGAGCGCTTTCGGTTGTTCTGAGTTATTTGGTTGGTGTTTGGGTGCTTAATACTATTTTTGGCATCAATATCAATAATTTCCGCCTTGATTTGACAATTATGGTTATTGGCGCGGCGGCGAACGCTTTTGTGTCGATTTATGTTAATTTGCTGATAATTATGCGTCGATTTAAGGGGCAATTTTACACACTGCTACTCACGGATATTTTGGCGGTAGCAGTGTCTATGTGTCTGATTGAGCGGTTGGCGATGTTGGGTAGCGTGCTGGTTTTCATGATGATTAGCTTTTTGCAAGTAGCACTTCTGTTGGTCATCTACAAGCGGTTGCTAAAAGATGCTATAATAACTGACAAAAGCAAAGGGGAATTATGAGTAAGAAATATGTAATTTTGGGAGCAGGTGGACAACTAGGTAAAGCATTGTGTGCCATGTTTCCAGATGCCAAGGCTTTATCACGAGAAGAGTTGGATATAGCCGATGAGGAACAAATAAAGGTATTTGACTGGTCAAAGTATGATGTTATCTTAAATGCGGCAGCCTTGGTTAATGCTGATGGTTCTGAAACTCCGGAATTGCGCGCCAAGACGTGGCTAGCTAATGCCTATGGTCCGCGCAACCTAGCCAAGATTGCAATTGAGCAAAATAAGACCCTTGTTCATTATTCGTCAGATTATGTCTGGGATGGCCGAGAGAAAAATCATAAAGACGATGAAGTAGTTGCGCCTCTGTTGGTTTATGGAGAAAGTAAGGCCGCTGGTGATCTGGCGGTTAGCTTGGTGCCAAAACACTATATCATGCGGGTATCTTGGGTCGTTGGCGATGGTCACAATATGCCAAAAACCATGAAAAACTTGGCGGATATGCGCATCAATCCAAAAGTCGTCAATGATCAGTTTGGTCGGCTGACTTTTGCGTCAGAGATTGCTCGAGCTACTAAATTCTTCTTAGATAATAAAGTTGCATATGGACTATATAACGTAACCAACGAAGGTCCAGTGAAGTCGTGGTACGAAATTGCCGCTGACGTGTTTGAATATGCCGGATATGATCGCAGTCGCGTACAGCCGATTTCTACCGAGGAGTATGCCGCTAGTAAACCAGGCTTTGCGCCGCGGCCGCTCAACAGCGATATGGATTTGTCGAAGTTACGCCAAACGGGTTTTGTACCAAGCGATTACACCGAAATGCTGAAAGAATATGTTAAGCAATTGTCAACGAACAAGTAGGATTTATTATGAACAAAGGAATTTTAAACGTTTTATATCAGAGTGACGACAACTATGCAGTAGTCAGTGCAATTTCCATTTTGTCGCTTTTGGAAAACAATAAACATTTAAAACAGATTAATATTTTTTACCTCGGACATCAACTCAAAAAAGATAGTATCAATAAATTCAACAAAATGGTTGGAAATTATAAGAACGCGACAATTACTTTCGTTGACGTGTCAAGTTATCCTGACGAATTGAAAGAGATTGGCGTTAAGGCTTGGAAGGGATTATATATCACATGGTATAAGATGCTGGCGTTTGCCAAGCTTGATATTAAAACGGACCGAATTTTGTACATTAACCCGCACACGGTGATTAGCGGTGCGCTCGATGGTCTTTTGGAGCTTGATTTTGAGGATAATGTGATGGCATTGTCGTACGACGCTACCATGGTGAACGCACATAAAGATGTTATCGGCTTGAAACCAACCGACGGCTACTTTAACTGCGGAATTATGTTGATTAACCACAAAAAATGGATGAAAGATAAGATTGATGCTAAGATGCGCGAGCATTTACGACATAATCACTATGAGGTGGCTGACCAAGATTTGTGCAACGTGTTTTTCAAAGGCAAGATCAAGAAAGTCGGTGTGGAATATAATTTCTCGACCGTTTTCTATGGCTATGACATTAAAAAATATATTAAGGCCAATGGTTTCTTGCCAGAGAGTTTTTATAGTTATGATGAAATCATGGAGAGTTACTACACGCCGAAGATCATTCATTCGCAGTTTGGTGTGAACGGTAGGCCGTGGCAGCAGGGTAACGATAATCCAGTTGGTTTTTTGTGGCGTAAATATTTGAAACTAACGCCCTGGAAAAACGCTAAAATGCCAGTAGCCAAGAAGGATATAAACTGGCGACTGTATGACCTATTGCCGCAATCGATAATCGTCAATCTGTATGCGTGGGCGGTTAATCGTAAGTTTGCAAAGACAAAATAGTAAATTAATTAAAGTTATAGGATAAGCATTAAAACCGCGACAAGAAACTATGAATGCGTGATGTCACGCGAAGTTTTGCTGCTCGTGCGGCTTTTTTCCAGCCAATCTCACTAAACCTATCGGAAAAATTATCGTAAACTTCTTTCTCTTCCTTGAATCGGATACCATTTTTACCTTTTTCCTTGCTGGATAACGACTCGGCAAAACGGCGGTATTGAAAAGTTTCTGTTGTGTCAAAATAAAGCGAAGCGCCATCAATAATCATGGTTAATTCGACGATGACGTCTTCAAGGATTTTGTATTTTGTGTCAAATGAATATTTTTTGAGAGTATTGGTTTTCCAAGTGATGGATGGAAAATAAAGCCAATTGCCGTGGCAAAGCGACGCAGCAAGTTTTTCGCCAGACAGTATGCTGGATTTTTTAGGCTGCAGTATTCTTTTCACTTTATCGACAAGCGGTAGATATACGTTACTTTTGTCGTCGATTATCTGTACGCGAGGCTGATAAAAATCTGCTTCACCAATGTTTTTTAGCGCAGTATCAACGTAGCTAGGTAATAGTTTATCGTCGCAGCCGACGATCATACAATACGGTGCGCTTGCGTGTTGAATAGCGTAATTAAAGTTGGCGGTGATACCAATATTTTTACGGTGTCTGATATACGTGATACGTTTATCGTTTAACTTTTTGTAATGATTATAGGCGGTTTTATCTGGATAATGATCGTCAAGAATAGTTAAATGCCAGGCTTTGCTGGTTTGTGCTAGCACTGAATCGACGGTTTGTTTCAGTAGTGAAAACTCACCCCAGTACGGTACGATGATATCAATACTATTTTTCATTCGACAGCCTGATTGATAATTCTTGATGCAAATCGCGCAGTCGGCGCTCGTTTTGGTCGATACGCTGGCGCTGGTTATTGGCGATGTAGAATAGCAAAATGATTGCCGTAGTTTGCAAAATATCAAATAAGCTTAATTCTGATGAATCCAGCGGCGGATGGCCAATTGAAATATTATACAGAGGAAATGACCCAATCAGGACAACCATGATAACCATCCAGATAATTAATTGATGACGAAAGCGCGTTACACTAACTTTGCGCAGTTTGTACTGAGTGATGATATTGATCAATGCTGCTAAAATAATTGGCACATTGAGTAGTACGAGGATAAGATATCTCATTCGAATAACTCCGTTAAGCGTTGTTTGAATAGTCGTTTGACGATATTGATAGCATTCCAGTTGTTTTGGCCTTTGGCGCGGGAATAGTCGGTGTAAATTGCTTTAATTGGGTATTCGGAAATAACCATGCCTGCTTGTTTGGCGCGCCAAATCATCTCTGAACAAAACTCATAGCCGGTTGATTTCCAGTCGAGGTTATCAATGGCTTTTCGCGAGTAAACCCGCAGACCAGATTGCGAATCAGTAACATTAATGCCAAACAGGGCATAAGTGATGAAACTTAAGCCTTTATTTCCCAAAACCTTAGTCCTAGACATGCCCTCGCTATTGATGAGTCGGCTGCCAATGAGTAAATCTGCGTCAGAGTTGTCGCTCTGTCGAATGCCCGCCAAGACATCTTCTGGATCGTGCTGACCATCAGCATCCATAGTGGCGGCAATATCATAGCCGTTTTGCCGCGCGTAGGCAAGCCCAGTCAAGGTGGCGCCGCCAGCTCCAGAATTCAAGATATGATCAATGACAATTGCGCCGCCTTTTTGCGCTTGTTCGAGCGTATTGTCTTTTGATCCGTCGTTGACGAGCACTATATCAATCGAGTAGTCTTTTTTGGCTTTTGAGAAAACTTTTTTGGCTTTTTTAATAACATCTTTGATGACGCTAGATTCGTTGTAGGCAGGTATGATGACACAAACTTTTTTCATCGTTAATTACAATACGTTCAAGTATTCTCCGTAGCCTGATTTCTTGAGTGTGGCAGCAATCTCGTCAAGTTGCTGGCGGTTGATCCAGTCATTTTGAAAAGCAGTTTTTTCTGGACTGCCGACAATTTGGCCGGTACGCGTTTGGACAACACGAACAAAATCTTCGGCATCAGTTAGGCTACTGATGGTGCCGGTGTCTAGCCAAACATCGCCGTTATCAAGCGTCTGAACTTTGAGTTTGCCGCGGCGTAAATATTCGGCGTTAATTGAGGTAATTTCTAGCTCGCCGCGGGCGCTTGGCTGAACCTTTTTAGCGATCTCGATAACATCATTGTCATAGAAATATATGCCGACAACTGCGAAATTAGATTTTGGCTGGACGGGTTTTTCTTCAATCGAGACTGCTTGATTTTGATCATCGAATTCGACAACGCCGTAACGCTCTGGGTCAGATACTTTATAAGCGAAAACAATGCCGCCATCTGGGTCGGTGCAGGCGCGTAGCGAATCGTCAAGAGCTGCACCATAAAAAATGTTATCACCTAGCACTAACGCTACTTTGTCGTCGCCAATAAATTCTTCACCAATGATAAAAGCCTGGGCTAGGCCTTCTGGTTTAGGCTGAACAGCATATTCTAGGTTGATACCCCACTGTGAACCGTCACCAAGGAGTCGTTGAAATCCAGCTTGGTCGTCTGGTGTGGTGATTATCAAAATATCGCGAATTCCTGCCTGCATCAGCGTGGTCAGCGGATAATAAATCATCGGCTTATCATAAATTGGCATTAGCTGCTTGCTAATAGCCTTGGTAATCGGCCACAGCCGCGTCCCCGATCCACCCGCTAGAATTATTCCTTTCATAAACCTCCTGCTTTTATGATATAAGTATAGCAAACAGATTAGCTAATTGACAAAAGTACAAAAGTAAGTTAAAACAATAGAATAGCAAATATGGAGAAAATTTCTAAACCTGAGGTTAAAACTCAGGATACACAAGATGCTTATGAAAGCTATCTAACCAGAGTATCGGGCAATTTATTTACCGACCCGGATCATCCTGAAAGAGAGCCGAGGGGCCGCTCAATTGTTTATGTACCGTATCGCGGTTTTTCCGAACAGCTACAGCGGGACTGCCCTGGAATTACCTTTACAGATTATAATAGTCCATAGGTTGCTGGAGCTGTGTCTGCGGCTGATGTTATTGTTAATATTGCTCGCGGTGAAGAGGTTGTTGAAGCAGAGATTGGACACCCAGACAGGAATGTCAAACTACCGCCAGAGTCGTTGGCAAACACTGAGATGGTTGGTGATTTATATTTGCAGGCGATTGAAACGGGCAATACAGATGTACAAGTTGTTCACACTGGTAGGATGAATAATAAGACGATTGCTATGGCGACAGCGATGCCAATTTTGGCTGAGAGCGCCGGGCTTAACTATGAGGATGTGATTCATACACCCTATACCAAAATACGCCAATTGGTAGATAAGAGACAAGGTGACCTGAAAGATTTGATGCATGAAGTTGACGCTGACCCAACAATGCAGGATATGCAGGTTTGTGTGCGGGCGCTTCGGCGAATATACGAGGCTCGTAATATTGATCCAGACACCGCCAGCTCATCTGAGTTGACCAACGCACTACTGGATGAATACGAGAAATATCCGCGCATTAGTACTTCAACGCTAATGAAAGAGCAGATGTTGCAGAACGTCGCTGAAAAGTTACGAAGTGAAGGTAAGAGTGAAAAAGAAATTAATGAAGTAGTTGGAAAACTGGATGAGTTCACAGATGAGGAACCCGACTCGGTTGATACGGTTACGAACTTTACTAATAGCATCCCGATAATTTTATCTAAACAGTTGATTAAAGAGGGCTATGACGCTGATGAAGTCGGTCTAATGAGTACAGAGCAGAAAATGGAACTGTTGGCAGGCACTGAAATGACAGTAGTTATTGTAGCTGACATTGCACACATGCCGCGGGTGATGTGGCTGGCTGATTATCTGATGCCAGACAACTTTAAGCTGGTATTTGTTGAGAGTAGGACGGATTTGGATGAGGAAACCCTACGAAGATCAATGGAACGTGAAGAGCGGTCGCTTAAGCTCACTAGAAATTGGTTGCCGAACCAGATGGGCACTAGGAATCCAGCTAAAGTCGGTGAACTAGCAGACAAAGCTTACTGGGGCAAAGATAGCATAAGTAATAAAGAAATTAACGCTAGCATTCAACAAGCAAAGTAGATAATTTAATCAAGCAGCTTGTCTAATTTATCGCGCCAATCTTCTGGTATGAATCCAGTTTTTTCAATTTTCGTTAGATCTAGGGTGCTTTGCAGTGGCCGCTTGGCAGTATTTGGTTTATCAGTGAAATATTCAGCAGTAGAAACTGGCTGTACGTCTGAAGGTGATTTGCCTGATTTTTCAAAGACGATTTTGGCAATGTCTGCCCAGCTAGCCGGTTGACCTTCATTGGTCAGATTATACGTGCCGTATGGTGCGCCTATTTCTAATAAATGTTTAATACCACGCGCCAAAGTATCGGTAAAAGTTAGGCGCCCAATCTGGTCGTTGACGACTGAGGGTCTGACGCCTCGTGCTGCTAGATCTTGCATGATGTTAACAAAGTTTCTGCCGTCGCCGATTACCCAGGATGTGCGAATGATGTAATGTTTGATTGTGGTGGCGGCCGCTAGGTCGCCACCAGCTTTAGTTTTGCCATAAATGTTGAGCGGTGAAAAAGTTTCGTCTTCGTTGTGGATTGGCTGGGAACCGTCGAAAACGTAGTCAGACGAGAACGTTACAAAAGTCAAGTCGTGCTGGCTAGCGGCTGTTGCCAAGTAGCGGGTCGCGTCGACGTTAACTGTTTTAACTAGGTCATAATTGCTGGGATTCTCTGCACCATCAACGTCGGTCCAGGCGGCAGCGTTAATAATTACTTTGACATTATCCCAGTTAAACTCATTGATTGCCTTTTGGTTAGTGATATCGAGTTGTTCGCGATCCAGGGCTAGTGCCTGAGGGTAAACTTTTTGTAGTGCTCGGCCGACTTGCCCGTTAGCGCCAGTGATAACTACTGTCTTGTCGTCCATTAAACCTCCATCGGGATTACGTTTGCAAGCAGCGGGTGAGCGGCGTCTTTTTCGGAAATAATCGCTTGCTCTTTGCTAATTGGCCAGTCGATGCCGAGTGCTGGATCAAACAGATTGACAAAGGTGTATTTGGCGTCTGGCGACCAATGAGCGTCAACCAGGTAAGTGTAAGCGATGTTGTCATCAAGCGCCTGATAGCCATTAGCGACACCTTTGGGTGCGAAGATTGCCGTGCCAGGATTGATTTCGTGTGTGAAAACCGTGCCGAAGCTGTCGCCCTGACGCAAATCACACCACGCGCCGAATACTCGGCCATTAGCGGTGGAGATAAATTTATTCCACGGCTCAGCATGCAGGCCACGGGTGGCACCAGCTTTATCGTTGAAGCTGATATTGTTCTGCACGATATCAAATGACGGCAAGCCTAATGTCTCCATCTTTTCTTTTTGGTAGTTTTCTTTGAACCAGCCGCGACTGTCGCCGTGGACCGGTAATTTGACGACAAACAGCCCGGGTATAGGGGATTCGGTGACGGTTAGTTCGTTGTAGTTGTTCGGGTCGAAATTCATACAGTATCCTTTCGCCATAGTTGATAATAGTGCAGTCCCGCTAGGGTTTGGCAATCATTAATCTCGCCGTCTCGAATCAAATCATCGATCTCATCAAGCGTGAAAAACCGCATATCACTAAACACTTCATCGCTTTGTTCACGTTGGCCAGTGAAGCTTAGTTCTCGGGCCAGGCAAACAGCCATTTTCTCCGTCATTAGGCCATTACAGACGTATGCTTTGCCTAGTTTTTGCCAAGACTGAGCGATAATGCCGGTTTCTTCCTCGAGTTCGCGTTTTGAAGCCTCTAGTAGATCTTCATTGTCACCTCCGCCGCCGGGCAGTTCCCAGCCAAAGCTTTGTGAGGGATAGCGAAAGCCGCGCACTAAATACAGGCGCTCTTGGTCGTCTGCCACTACAACCATACATGAATCTCGCGACTCCATATAGCCATAGATTCCGGTATTTCCGTCTTGGCTAACGGTCTGATCTTCGTGAATGGTAATCCAAGGATTTTGGTAGACGATTTTGCTGCTGACTTTCGTTTTTGACGGCGTATCTGTCATGATTATTGTCCCTGTTTTGCGTAGGCTGCTTCAACGGCTTCTTTTTGCGCTTTCCACCAATCTTCGTGCTCGCGGTACCATTCAATGGTTTGCAACAGGCCATCGCGCATACCTGTTTGGTTGTCGGTGTACTGTGGCTGCCAACCCAGTTCGCAGCGTAGCTTGCTGGAGTCCATGGCGTAGCGCATGTCGTGGCCAGGGCGGTCATTGACATGTTCATACCAATCTTTACCTTTGCCCATCAGCTCGCAAATCAGTTCAATCACCATCTTGTTATTGACGTGGTCGTTGTCGGCGCCGATGATGTAAGTCTCACCCAGCTCGCCTTTTTCCAAGATGAGGTGAACGGCCGAGTTGTGATCATCAACGTGAATCCAGTCGCGGACCTGTTCGCCGGTGCCGTACAATTTGGGCTTGATATCGCTCAAAATATTGGTGATTTGGCGCGGAATGAACTTTTCGATGTGTTGGTATGGACCGTAATTGTTTGAACAATTGGAAATCGTCGCTTTAATGCCGAAGCTGCGAATCCAGGCGCGTACTAGCATGTCGCTGGAAGCTTTGGTGCTGGAGTAGGGACTAGACGGATTGTACGGGGTGTCCTCAGTAAAGCGGTTTGGATCGTCAAGCTCCAAATCGCCAAATACTTCATCAGTCGAGATGTGATGCAAACGCTTGCCGTGCTTGCGGACAGCCTCAAGAATGGTGTAGGTGCCGACCACGTTGGTTTCGACAAATGGCCATGGATTGCGCAGAGAATTGTCGTTGTGACTTTCGGCGGCAAAATGCACTACAATGTCAGTTTCAGCGACTAATTTATCCATCAACTCGGCATCGCAAATGTCGCCTTCTATAAAATTGATCTGGTCAGCTACTGGCTGTAAATTGGCACGATTTCCCGCATAAGTTAACTTGTCGATAACGGTGATGTCGTATTCTGGCTTGTGTTTGACGGTATAATGCACAAAATTCGAGCCAATGAATCCCGCGCCTCCCGTGACTAGCATCTTTGTCATAACTATAGTATATCAGGTATAATAAGTAATCGACAGAGGAGGATTATGAAAATAGTAATTGTTAGCGGCTATTTCAATCCGCTACACGGCGGACACCTGGATATGATTGAGGCGGCAGCGGCTATGGGCGATAAACTTATAGTAATTGTTAATAATGATAAGCAGCAACTGCTCAAAAAAGGCAAGATTATCCTGGATGAAAGTAATCGATTGCGGTTAATGCGGGCGCTAAAGGGTGTCGATCAGGTTATTCTATCGATTGACGAAGATCCAACGCAAATTAAGTCGTTGGAAATGGTTGCCGGACAGTATCCGGGTGATGAACTGATTTTTGCTAACGGCGGCGATCGCGATACCGAAAAAGCTATTCCCGAAGCAGATGTTTGTAAAAAACACAACATACAGATGCGTTTTGATGCCGGTAAGGGTAAGCCAGATTCGTCGACACGAATTAATCAGGCAACAGGTAAAGAATAGACAAACGCGGGTTAGAACAGCAAGCCGCTATTGGTCTGTCGTTAAATAAAGTTTCACAGCTGCTATTCAGAAAAACCGTTTGGATTCTGAGATTGCCAGCGCCAGCTATCAGCACAAGCTTGTTCAACGCTGAGTTCGGCTCGCCAGCCTAGCTCGCGCTCAGCTTTGCTGCAGTCAGCATAGCAGGCTGCGATATCGCCAGCCCGCCGCGGTTTGATTTCATATGGCAAGTCGCGCCCGCAGGCCTTACTAAACGCCTTGATGATTTCTAACACCGATGTGCCGCTTCCGGTGCCGAGATTATAGACATTAGCCCCGGCTTTCATATGCTGCAGAGCAGCGACGTGGCCGCGCGCTAGATCAACGACGTGAATATAATCGCGTACACCCGTGCCGTCTGGCGTGTCATAATCGTTGCCGAAAACGCCGACACTTTGCAACTTGCCGACGGCAACTTGAGCGACATAAGGCAATAAATTGTTTGGAATACCGTTCGGGTCTTCGCCGATTTGGCCTGATTGATGGGCGCCAATCGGGTTGAAATAACGCAAGATTGTTGCTTCGAACGCTGGATCGGCCGCGCAGTAGTCCTGTATGATTTGCTCGATCATGTATTTAGTCTTGCCATAAGGATTGGTTAAGCCTACGCCGACTGTCGAAGTTTCGCACAGCGGCAGCTCGCTAGGACTGCCGTAAACAGTTGCCGAACTTGAAAAGACTAATTGCTTAACGCTATGTTTACGCATCGCTTCAAGCAACGCCAGGGTCGAGACAAGGTTATTGTCATAGTATTCTAGCGGTTTGGCGACTGATTCACCGACAGCCTTTAGTCCAGCAAAATGAATCACTGAATCTATATCGTATGTTGTAAAAATATCATCAAGTGCTGATTGGTCGCGGACGTCCGCTTCAATAAAAGGGATTTCGTGCCCAGTGATCTGTTCGATACGTCGCAAACTCTCGCGGCTAGAATTGGCTAAGTTATCGATTACCACCACTTCAAAATTATTATTGATAAGCTCGATCAGCGTGTGGCTGCCAATATAACCCGCACCGCCAGTGACTAAAATTGTTTTCATAACCCTAGTATACCCGAAAAAATAAATAATTGCTTAAGGCGTATTATCTCGTACAACTTTCCTAATCTTAGTCAAGAAAAGGCCTTTGTCGAAGCGTTTAGCGGTGCGGGCGAGTTTGCTGGGATGAAAACTAGTTTGTTCGGCGATTTCGACGGCTTTTACAACATCGTCAACGGTTTGGTGGTGAAACAGCGTGCCAATATCGGGCGAAGTAACTATATCAGTGGTGCCGCCGCGTGCCAGACCGATAACCGGCGCACCGGCTGCCAATGCTTCAACGCTAACAATGCCAAAATCTTCCTCGGCAGGATAGATGAAACCGCGCGCGGTGGTGATAGCTTTTTCGTATTCAGCGTCGCTAGCGTCACCGAAACGATCGGTGCGGAATTCAATAGTTGGGCCGGCAAGCTTGACTAGTTGGTCGTGGGCTGGACCGTTGCCAAAAACGATTAGTTTTTTATTGAGTCTGGTAGCGGCTTTGATGGCTAAGTCGTAGCGCTTATAAGGTAACTGGCGGCCTATGGTCACGTAGTGATCGCCCCGTTTGCGAGCAGGCGTAAAGCGGCTAGTTTCGACTGGCGGATGAATTACGGTACTGCTGCGGCTGTAGTATTTTTTGATGCGTTTTTGCGTTTCGGTAGAGTTGGCGATGAAAACGTCGACTTGTTTAGCGGCCTCCAGATCAAGCTGGCGCTGATGCGGTACCAGCAGCGGCATCAGCAGGCGAATAAACGGATTAAGCTTACCGTATCCAGGATCGCGGCGGTATTCGTCGTAGTGGCTCCAGTAGTAGCGCGGCGGCGTATGGCAATAATTGATAATAACTTGGTTGAGTCGTACTTTAGTGACTTGGTGGCCGTGCAGGTACGAACTAGTCAAAATAATATCAAATTCACTAAGATCTAGCTGGCGCATTGCTTTAACCGCTAGCGTCGGAAAAAGTTTGTAATAATTACGCAGCCGCAGCGGTATTTTTTGTAGTTTCGAGGTGCGAATATCAAGTTTAGCAAAAGCTGGAACCTTGTCGGGATTATATATTGCCGTATAAATTGGCGCATCAGGGAAAGCTTCGTGCATTGCTAGCACGACATTCTCGGCACCGCCCATCGTTGTCAAGAAGTCGCAAACAATCGCAATGCGCGGACGCTTCATTATCTTGCTCCCGTTTTGTGTAATACGACACCGATTGTTTTGAAAAGTATCCGCAAGTCTAGCCAAAAACTCCAGTTTTGCGCGTAATAAAGCTCAAGCTCAATTCGTTCGTCGAAGCTCAAGTTGCTGCGGCCCGAGACTTGCCACAATCCAGTCACCCCAGACTTAACGCTATGCAATAACGCCGTACGATTTTTGCTGAATTTAACTTCTTGCGGCAGAATCGGCCGCGGCCCGACTAAACTCAAGTCGCCGACCAGCACGTTGATAAATTGCGGGAATTCATCAAGCGAAGTATTACGCAAGAACTTACCAAACCAAGTAATTCGCGGATCGTCGGCAACCTTGTGATCGCGCCGGTATTCGGCAGCCAAATCAGGCCGATTCATTTCCTCAAACTCGATACTGGCGTCCTTTTTGCCGTACTGAGCGCCCATGGTGCGGAACTTATAAAGGCGAATCGGTTTCGAAAAACGGCTCAAACGCTTAGAACGGTAAAAAATTGGCCCGGGATTGCAAATTTTTTGCAGTAGCGCAATTATTATTATAATTGATCCCCAGAGCGGCAAAGTAATAATAACAGCTATCAAGTCGAACAACCGCTTAGCAATTGCCCCCCAGCCGATGAGTGGTGTTTGACTGACAGTAATCATCGGATAGCCGAGAAAGACATCGACGGTGTTTTTGCCAGTATAAAATTCCGGTTCGCCAGGGATGAAGTTATATTGAATGTGAGCAATTTGCGCGGCGCTTAAAATTTGGTGGTTGCGATCCTCGCTGGCATAAAGGTCGGTTTGAATAATAGTGCTAATGTTAAGTTTTTTGATATCTTTGAGTGCTGATTCGACGCGGCCATAATGGACAATGCCGAGATGCGGCGGCAACAATTTTGCCGGTCCGGCGAAGGCTACAATTTGATAACCAGATTTGTGGGTGGAGCCGAGGGACATCGCAATATCGGTCGTCGCATCAGAATTACCGATCACCAACACTCGACTGACGCCGTGTCCGTAACGGTATAACTCGTTGCGAATAGTGCGAATTATTTCGCGTACCAAAATAATGGCAATCGTTGAGCCAATTAAAACGTAAAGGGCGACTAGCCTGGCCGGAAAAATATGCATACTAGTGAAGTATTCCCAGCCAATCACCAGCAGTATACCAATGAAAGTGCCGAGTGTTATACGGCTCCATTCGACGAGGCGGCGGTTATAAACGCTCGGACTGTACAATCCGAGCGAAGCGAAAATCAGTATCCATACCGGGGTAATCACAGCAAAGCCGATGATATATTCGTAGGCGTAAACAATGTGTAAGAGTACGCGCTGGTCGACTTGAGTGCGAATATAATAGGCTGCGGCAAAAACAATTGCCAGCACAATCGCGTCGGCCGCCATCAGGATTAGGCTGTAAGACTTGGTATTATGAGATGGCATTTGTCTTCATTATAACAACTTTCGTTATAATAGATAGCATGAGCAATCTCAACACCGATAATTTGGAGCGTCGGCTAGCTTCGGTAACGCTGGTGCTGTTGGCTGCGATTATGCTAGGTTTGGCAATTCATACGCCGTTGACGGTTTTGGTGAGCACGCATTGGCTGCCGGTTGCGCTGTATGCCAAAGCATGGAAAGAAGTACTGTTAATGGTAGCTTTTGTTCTGGTGATTATCCTGGGTTGGCGGCGCCATGCTTGGCGATTTTGGCTGCGCGATAAGTTGCTATGGCTGATTGCTGGTTTTGCGCTGTGGCACTTAGTTTTAGCGGGAATATCGCTAGCTACGGGTAATTCAGCGGCGACTGTGATTGCTGGCCTGGTAATTGATTTGCGCTGGGGTCTAATGGCGGCGACGATGTATGGTTTTATTTATCTCTATCCGCGCTATCGGCAAATTTTGTTGAAATGTATGCTGGCAGCAGCGGCGGTAATTATTGGGTTTGCTTGTTTACAGTTGGCTTTGCCGCGGGATTTCTTGACAATATTTGGCTACAGTCAGGCGACGGTTGCACCGTATTTGACGGTTGATTCAAATGAGGCTTATGTGCGCTTTGGAAGCACGCTGCGGGGGCCGAATCCGCTAGGGGCGTACGCGCTTGGCGGGTTGGTGTTGGCGTCAACTTTTTTAGCGGCAAAATGGCGGGATAGTGCTAAGTTGCGCGTCTACGGCATTTTGGCGGCCGCTAGCTCTAGTGCCGCTCTTTATATTAGTTATTCGCGGGCGGCGATTCTGGGGGCTCTAGTAGCGTTAGGCGGGCTTTTTGCTCATCAATATGGCCGGAAATTACCTAAAAAAGCTTGGATATCGATTGCTGCGGGAGTTTTAGTTGTAGCTGCGGGCGGAGCTTATTTGCTGCGCGATACCAGCTTTATGCATAATGTGATTTTGCACGATAATCCTACTACGGGTGCTGCTAGAACCTCAAATGATGATCACCTTTCGTCGCTGCGCGATGGCGTTATCAAGGCAGCGCAACAGCCGTTTGGCGCTGGTATTGGCAGTACTGGATCGGCATCGTTATTGGGTGATTCAGGGGTGATTATCGAGAACCAATATTTATTTATCGTGCACGAAGCTGGTTGGCTGGGTTTGGTGATTTACTTGATGATTGTGATTATCGTTTTGCGGCGGCTATGGCGGCGGCGGAACGATTGGTTAGCGCTTGGCATGTTTTTGTCTGGAGTTGGCCTGAGCATTGCTAGTTTGTTCTTGCCAGTATTTGCTGATGATGTAATAGCACTAGTTTGGTGGGGCTTGTCGGCGCTGATAGTGGCACAACCGTTTGACCGGGAGCTAGTTGATTCGCTATAGTGAAGGTATGGTAGCACAAGCTCAATCGGCGGCAATTAATCCGACCAAGAAGCAGTACGAGCTTTTACTATTTATTGATAACTTTATAAAAGATAACGGCTACGGGCCGAGCTATCGCGAGATAATGCGGGCTCTTGACTATAAAAGCGTTTCGACAGTGGCAGTACATATTGATAATTTGATCTCCCGCGGCCACTTGCGTAAGCGTGACAATTCAGCGCGGTCGCTAGAGGTGATCGATGTGGCTGCGGCGCCAAAAACCACGCCAGAAGTTTTGGATTCGACAGACGCGATAACTGAACACTGTATTCGTGCTAAAATAGCCGATTTGCAGAAGCAAGACGACGATAAAGCACGCCAGGATATTCAAACGCTGCAATCGGCATTACAAATTCTTGGCTATGAGAGGCCGCGTGAGACGGATAGCGCGTAAACCATCGTACCGCCGGCGTTATACTGGTACTAAAGCGGCGGTCCATGCCGCTAAATCTACTAAATCTAGCGCTTGGCGATTGAAATTGCGGCGTCTAGTTTATGGCGCATATCGGCAGGTCAATTACCAAGCTGCTTCATTGCAGATAAAATTACAACGTTTGTTACGCCATAAGCATTTCCGTAAATATGCAGTCGGTGCGGCAGCAAGTTTGACTTTTCTTCTAGTAATTGTACAGTTGGCTTATCCAGGCGATAAGACCTTGCCGTTTGCTCACGTTGACGGATTAGCAATTGGCGGTATAGCTAAAGATGCGGCGGCTAAAAAAGCTAATCAAGCGTATAGCGACCATGCTCTTAACATCACGATGAATAATTCAGACAAGCCAGCAGTTAGCGTTAAGCTGCGCGATATTGCTGTCTCGGTTGATAATTCGCAGCGGATCGAGCAGTATGATTATCCTTGGTATGTGCGGTTGGTGCCAACTTCATTGTTTTGGTATGGCTTGAATTACGGTTCGCCGCCAGCCCTTAAATTTACCAACCAAACGGATGTAGCTGTTAACGACAAAATAGTTGCTCGCTGCCAAGTTAGCCCGACCAATGCTACGCTTAAAGCCAAAGGGGTGCAGCTTGAGTTGCAGAGGTCTAGGCTTGGCGGTAAATGCGATGAGGCCAAAATTAAACAATCTGTTCGCGATATCAAGCCAAAATTACATCAGCCTACAACTATTAATGTCAATAAAATAGATATCAAACCAGCGGTGAGCGATGAAAAAGCTAAGCAATTGGCGCGAAAGCTGACTAAGCATCTAGTGGAAGGTATTCGAATAAAAGCTAGAGATAAAACCGTAGCAGTCGATGCGCAGACAGTCTACGCTTGGCTTGATTTTACCGCTAAAGATAAAGAATTGGTGGCTACGCTGAATGCTGAACGTACTGGCAAATGGCTGAATGATACGGTAGCGAAAATTGTTACTGTGGCGCCTGGGGTGTCGAAAATTACTACGCATGATTTCACGGTTGTTAGTAAGCAGACAGGTAGTTCAGGGCAAGCACTTGATGTGGCGGTAATGCTGCAGAAATTACAAAGTACAATCGACGGCGGTAGTTTGCAGCTTGATGCCGTTACCAAGGCTGTGCCGCCGCGCGAGGAATATACGCGGACATATAGCTCGAGCGATGCTGGCTTGTCGGCTTTGATGGAGAATTTCGCCAAAGACCATCCAGGAACTTACGGCGTGTCGATGATAGAGTTAGACGGCAAAAAACGCCGCGCTGAATACAATGGCGATAAGCAATTTGTAACAGCTAGCACCTACAAATTGCTAGTGGCTTATAGCTTGCTAAAGCGTATCGATAGCGGTGCGCGCAGTTGGGATAGTGATCAAGCATGCTTTAATAAAATGATTAGTTTGAGCGATAATGCTTGCGCGGAAAGTTTCTTGAACGCAATTGGAGTTAGTACTTTGACTAGCGAAGCTAACACCATTGGCCTTAAGAACTCGACATTTATGAAAGGAGGCGGACCGTATACGACAGCAAATGATCAAGCCCTGCTGCTAGGTATGATCGCAACCGGCCAAAACTTTTCGAGCGCCAATCAGCAGCGCTTGCTAGAAGCTATGAAGAAAAACGTGTTTCGTAAAGGTATTCCAGCAGGTGTATCGGGGACGGTTGCCGATAAGGTTGGCTTTATGAATGGATTATTACATGACTCGGCGATTATTTATGGTTCGCACGGTACGTACGTACTGTCAATTATGACCGATGGCGCTAGTTGGGAAGCGATTGCTGATTTGGCAAAACAACTTGATGCGCTGCAGGCGCAGTAGACTTTACACCTTTTGTATAATAAGTTACAATACTGGTATCTGCGGCGATAGCAGAATGTATTCCGGCATAGCTCAGTGGTAGAGCGGATGGCTGTTAACCATTAGGTCGCTGGTTCGAGCCCAGCTGCCGGAGCCAATTTTGAGAATTAGAGTTGTCTAGTATACTAGCGAAAGGCTTCAACAGAGGTAGTTGAAGCCTTTTTGCTTTCAAAGTAGGGTTCGCAAGTAGCATACGCAGAATTTTGTTCTTTTGCTCTGGTTGCGAACACTCAAAGATATTTTTAGCCTTTGACGCCAGTTCTAACAGATAAGCAGAGGTGAGTTGGAAGGACGTATCGTTATTTGTGTACTCAACCAACTTACGGTCAAGGTCTTCCATTTCGGTCTTATACTTCATTACATATTTGTCATATTCATCGACAGTAATACGTCCATCAAGCCTGTCATCGTATAGTATACCTAGCTTTTTCTCTAAACGTAGGTATTCAGCCCGTGTTTGTGTAATAGCGTTTTTATAGAACAGCTGTATATTATCGTGTTCGTTTTTCATCAGCTCAAGCACTTGGTTCACTATTCCTTCACTGATATTGAGCTTTTCGAGCAGTTCAGTTACTTGAGGTAGTATATCCGCTTCGGCGATATGAGGTTGGTCGCAAGCTACGCCAACCTTTGCTTTAGTACAACGCATATAGACGTGTCCTTTTTGCTCATATGATGAGATAGTGCAACCGCAGGTGGCGCACTTGAGTATGCCACTGAAGGTAAATATCTGCTTGGTGTTGGTTTTGGTCTTTTCGTTAGTCCGCTGGTCGTTGATACGTTGAACCTTGTCGAAGGTGGACTTATCTATTATCGGTTCGTACTTATGAGGGTAAAGACCGCCATCGTACTTCATAACGCCGTAATAAAACGGGTTCTTGAGCATTGTTTCAATCTGGCTCTGACCAACTATACCTTGCTTTTTAGTGTTACTACGTAAGCCATCTTCACGAAGTATCTTGGCAATGGTGCGATAAGACTTACCTTCAAGCCGTAGTTCAAACGCCTTGCTAATGTACTGCTTGCGGTCTGGGTCGGGTATGATATTCTTTACCACTTTACCGCTAGTGTCTTCCCATTTGATGTTCTTATAGCCAATACAAGCCTTGCCTGGGTATTCGCCATCGTGAAGCTTCTGTTCAATCTTACGTTTTACGTTGTCGCTGATAGCCATTGAGTAGTAACCGCCAAAGACCATACCCATATCTAGACGGGTCTTGTCGTGAGCTGGTGAGTGCTGGTGGTATATAAGCCCGTCAGACGGGAAGTGTAGTTCGCAACGCCCTTCTTTTACTAGGTTCTTCAGCGTGCGTACAACGTCCGAAGAAACATCACGGGTGAGGCGGTCGATTTTATCAAATACCATCACGAAGTACTTAGGGTACTTGATAGCTTCATCAACAATTTCAATAAATTTGGCACGGTCTTCTTTGAAAGCCGTTTCATCAAAGCGATGTAGCTCTTTGCTGAACTTGTAGCGGTCAGCGTATTCATTGAGTCGTAGTTCTTGTGCTGGCAGGGCGTCTACTTGCCGTGGGTCTGATACCCGTGCGATTAGAAAGGCTTTCATGCCTTCGTAGTCCTTTATTTCTTTTCTTGCTTTCATAATCTTCCTACTATATTATATATTTGATAACATTATATAACAATACTTACCAAAACTAAAAAGTATAGTCTTTAATACTAACGGGCGTCATAGCCGTCAGGGTATTGGTTATATGTAATAGTGTTTTGAGTTGTGTAGGGTTCGGTGGCTCTCTGTTTTTTTGCTTGAAACGGCGGTATTGTGACGGGTTGAACAAGCCTTCAAGTAGGTTGCGTACATAGCGTTCATCTTTGTCTTGTCGTAAGTAGGCATAGCCAACTCGTGCGAGGGCTTCCGTCATCTTCATATCTTCGTTGGCTTTCTTGTCATTGATAAGCAGATGTTCAGCGGTGTCGCTGTCTAATAGTCCTTTAGGTATGCGGTCGAAGATATTTTGCCAGTGTCGCATTAGTATTTTTTGCGAAGTGTCGCTACTATACATTTCTGCAAAGGTGATACCGTGGGTAACGCCAATCTTAGCCAGTTCACTGCGTATTTTTCGTAGCCCGTTCAGACGTACTTCTAAGCGAGCAACTGTTACGGTCTTTTGGCGTTCTAGTTCATCAAGTAGGTTCATTTGTACGTAGCCGTCTTTTTCACGGCTTCGCTTGGGAGATATACGCTCTTGCTTCAGGTCGGCAACTTTATCGTAAATGGCAATATCTAGGCTGTTGCTGTGTATATGGTAGACATGTCCACCATTACGAAAGTCGGTATTTTGAATATCGTACACTTTGGAAACGTCAGCCGTTCGGATGTTAGCAAGTACGTTAGAAACCGGCGTACGGTCAGTGAATATAATGTTTTTCGAGTAGTCTATCTTGCGGACACTGGCTTGCCGTATTTGATGAGGAAATAACCAGATGCCGTAAGTGGTTCTTATCGTGTCAGATAACTTTTTGACTACCGCTTCAAAATCGGCGTCATCAAGTTCGCTGAAGTTATTATTGAACATCAGTTTTGGCAGCGACAACTCAATTGCTAATTCGTAGTTTTTACCACCTCTAACTGGTCGTTCGGTGTAGGTGAGGCGAGGTTGATAGATACCTTTTTTCTTGTTTTCACTACTAGGATTAGCAACAGCCTTGAATAAGCCCGTATCGGCATCAAAGCCGTGTTGGGAGCGAGCTTTTTCATACCAGTGGGGACGCTTACTAAAAGGCAGTACCAGCTTGATAGTATCTATCATCGTTACGTCCTTCAAATACTTCGCTACATTTTTTGAACACGGCTTCTTCAATAGCCCTGCTTGCTTCACGGTTGATTGGATAGAATAGTCCTAGCGACCTATTGCCTACGAGCTTCGTAGGGTACAACAGGCGATACGAGCCGTCTAGCTTGGTGTAGACGGCGATTGAGTTGAGGTATATGTTTCCATCAACAACTAGGCTGGCTATACCAACTAAGCCATTCTTCGGCTTTACAGGCGTGATGTTTACTTCGCTAACGACCATATCGCTTACGTTCCTCAGCGGCTTGTTCTTTTTTGATTGCCCATAGCCATACGTTGGTGAGTAGTTCTATTAGTTTGCGGACAAATATCCTAAATAGCTTGTGGATAGTTACCATTTGTACTGACCCTTTCATTACGTTTTACTTCCATGTCAACTTCCAAAAGGGCGTCCAAAAACTTGGCGAGGTTATTCAACTCGTCAGTATCAAGCACTGGCACGGCTGGCGTGTCTGGGCTTGCTGGAACTGGCTCTTGTTGGTCGTTCATACTACCAACTATGCCAATATCTAACGGGGTTGTCGCTGTTTTAGTTTTATTGCGTAATAAGTTCGTTCAAAGGGTTATTTTTGCCGTCATAAAAACTAGACTTTCCGTTCAAGGACGTTGAAAAGCCGTTTATTTCCGTTATTTTCCGTTCAGAATGTGTTCAGGTTAGAACGGTATTTCACTCAAGTCTATTGGGCGGTCTGGTTCTCGTTCAGTTACAGCCCCAAGTTTCTTCAGCTTTTTGTCTAGCTTCCTAGTATCTATATGCTGAGCGTCCGCTTCAGCACGGGTAAGGTGCGAGCGGAATATAATACCTCTGTCTTTGCTGATAGTTGGGAAGAAAATAGCCCGTAAGGTCGGGTCAAAGCCCATATCGCCAATGATAGTAGTAAGCTGGCGTTTCGTAGCAAGGCTTGGCTTGAACGTCTCTGTTTGCCCATCGTGTTGAAACGACTGGCTCAAGACCATATCTGATGCTTGACCCGCTTGGGTCTTTTTCAGTTTCAAGACACCATTTACCAGAATGATACCGTTGTTATCGTAGGTAAGCGTGTATTCGGGTATTATCTTGCCATCATATTCAGGGTCTTCTTCCTCAAGTTCAGCATAAAAGGCTTTGCCGTTGGCTTCGGCTTCGGTAACAATTTTTTTCAATTCAGGGCTAAATTCAGGTGTTTCTTTGCCGCTGATAATACAGAGGGTGTTCACTTCAGCATTGTGGCTTATACCGTATTCGTTTTCGTTGTACTGCTTCCAGTCCCAAAAAGCGTGTTCAATATGCTCAAGGCGGTCAAACGCTTGCCAGCATATACTTTCATTGATGGCTTGAAGTTCGGGGTTGCGAGCATATATCCTTCTTAGTTCATTGCTTATGAGGATATAGCTACGATTGACGGCGTTGGTGTCTGGTAGATTGTTATGGTCAACGACCATTTCAAATAGACCGATGGCGAGGTTATTCAAGTAGTGGGCAATGGCAAAATCGTTGGACTTACTACGGGCTTCAGATAACCCGTAAGCATATTCAAGCACGTTGGTGGATTGAATATCGTTGAGCTTGTAGCGGTCTTTCAGAAGCTTCATAATCACTTCACGGCTTGGCTCTTTATCTTCGGTAGGAGGTTCGTTTAAGGACTTTATAATTTTGTACGTTTGCTCAAGAACATACTTGGCTTGGTCTTCATCAAGCCTGAATGTGTTCATAAAAATGTGTACTCTATTATCGTCAGTCATTATTCATTACATCTTTCAACTACCAAGTTCTTGTCATTTATTATACAATAATATTATATGGCAGACGAAAATCTATCTGAATACCTAACACTGAAGCAGGTCAGTGAACTGCTCAAGGTACACCCGAACACTCTGCGTAACTGGGACAAAAATGGTACGCTCAAGCCTATTCGTATTGGAGAGCGTAAAATACGACGATATAAAAAAGAAGATATAAAGAAGTTTTTGGAAGCAGGTCAGTAAACAGTAAAAATTTGGAAGGACGTAATGAGCGATGGCAGATAATTCACTGAAAAAAGGACGATATACCAAGTACAGCAACAAGATTGGCTTGTTTAGCAATAGCAAGGGTAGTTTCATCAAAAACGATACCGAAGTAGTGCTGAATTTTCCGTTCAAAGATACAGTCCTAGAAGCGGGTATGAGCAAAGAAGACAAGGGGCGTGAAGAACGTTTCCTTCAGATTGACATAGACAGTAAAGATATAGACACACTGGAAGAACCAAAAGTACTGACCGATTTTCGTTACGTTGATAAGGACGGCGAAAGGTCGCTGACTGCGAGTAGTGATATTTCCTTCTTTGATGAAGATGGCGAGCTGAAGCAGAACTTACTTATCAAGGGCAATAACCTTCTTGCCTTGCATACACTCAAAAGTCGTCTGGCTGGTAAAGTGAAACTCATCTACATTGACCCACCTTACAATACAGGGAACGATGGCTTCCGTTACAACGATAGCTTCAATCATTCTGGCTGGCTAACGTTTATGAAGAACAGGCTAGAGGTTGCGAAAGAGCTTTTGTCTGATGACGGAAGTATATGGATTAGTATTGATGATAATGAGGTACACTACCTAAAAGTGTTATGTGATGAGGTTTATGGTTCTAGTAACTTCATAATTCAGGCGGTTGTAAAAAGAGGGTCTGCTACTGGTCACAAAGCTATAAATCCTACGCCCGTTCAAGTTTGTGACTACGTTATTGCATATGCTAAAGACAAGTCTAAGTGGGATTATAAGCCCGTCTACCAAAAAAGAGGTTATGACAAGGCATATTCGCAGTTCATAGAAAATATCGATGATGATTTTCAACAGTGGCAGTTCATACCTCTCAAGATTGCCGAAGGTAAATATGGGTTTGATAAAGAGAAAAGTATTGAAAAATACGCAAAACAAATTATAAGATTTGCTCAGCCTGACTATAAGAATGTTGGCAAAGATGTCCAGAATGCAATTGACGTTTCTAAGGCAGATGGAAGTAAAGTTTATCGTATCAACCGAGAGGGTTATTCTGATATGTATTTCTGGAAGGGTAACAGGATACTATTCTATAAAGATAAACTGCGTGAAATTGACGGGGAACTTACCACGGCTGAGCTTGTTACAAACTTGTGGACTGATATGAATTATCAGGGAATTGCTAAAGAAGGCGGCGTTACATTACTTCGTGGGAAAAAGCCAGAAGCTCAAATAAAGAGAATGTTAGAAATGACAACAAGCGAAAACGATATTGTGTTAGATTTTTGTTTAGGCTCAGGTACAACATCGGCTGTTGCCCATAAAATGGGTCGCAGATGGATTGGCATTGAACAGATGGATTATATTGAAGATTTGACAAAGAAACGCTTAGTAAATGTTGTTAATGGTGACCAGACAGGAGTAAGCAAGGCTGTTGGCTGGCAAGGTGGCGGTTCGTTCGTGTACTTTGAACTGAAGAAGTATAACCAAGAGTATATCGACCGTATTATGGAAGCCACGAGCCTGAAGGAACTTGAAGATATTTACGTTGAAATGCGTAACAATGCCTTCCTAAAGTTCTGGTTTGACCGTAGCCACTTTGAAAAAGACGAAGACTTTAGGCAACTTGACCTTGATGGTCGCAAGGAAGCACTGGCTGATGTGCTGGACGAAAATCAACTATACCTCAACTACGCAGATATGGGCGATACACGACACAAGGTAACGGCTGATGAAAAAGTATTGACGGACAAATTCTATGGCACGAACGAAAACTAAGGTTAGTGAAACACTAGATAACTTTCTTTTTAATAAAATAGAAAGCGACCCTGATTATCAGCAGTGGGCAAAAGATTATCAGATACCTGATTACATCACTGACAATCTACACCCTACTAAGCAACTGCGTGAGTACCAAGAAAACGCCCTGAAGCACTTTATATGGCTCTACGACCACGATAGGGCGAGTGCTAAACACTTGCTGTTCAATATGGCAACTGGAACGGGTAAAACGCTGATAATGGCGTCTGTCGTACTGTATCTGTATGAAAAAGGCTACCGCAACTTCCTGTTCTTGGTGTACCGAGATAATATCATCAAACAAGCCGTCCGAAACTTTACTGACTACAAGTTTGAAAAGTATCTGTTCAACCCGAAGGGCATAAAAATCAACGGTCAGAACGTTGACGTAAGGGCAGTTAGTAGCGTTGCTGATAGTAGCCGTAACGCCATCAACTTTATGTTCTTCAGTACGCAGTTGCTCTATAACAGGCTGAACGAAGACAAGGAAAACGGACTTATTTTTGATGACTTTGTAGACAATGACGTAGTCATACTTGCTGACGAAGCCCACTCATTGAACGTTGAAACTCGTAAAAAGACCAAGAGTGAAGCGGACGAAGTGAAGAACTGGGAAACGGCGGTATTGTCTGCTGTAAAAGCCCGTGAAGAAAATATGCTCATTGAGTTTACTGCTACGGTTGACCTTGCCAATCAAGCCATACACGAAAAATATGAAGATAAAATCGTTCATCGCTACGACTTTTTGGCGTTCAACAAAGACGGGTACAGCAAGGACGTAAAGTTCCTATTCAACCAAGAGGTTCATACCGAAGACCAGAAGCGTCTTTTGATTATAAATGCCGTTGCGTTGAGTGAATACCGCAGGTTGCTGGCTGAACGTGTAATGGGTATAACCATCAGTCCGATAGTGCTTATCAAGTCCGTGAAAATTGCCCAAAGCGAAGAAGACCGCAAGTTTTTTGATAATGTGATTGGCTCTTTGCGACCCGAAGACTTGAACCGCTTGAAGGAACTAGGGCGTGAGAATAAGAACCGTGAACACGAGATATTGGCTGATATGTTCAATTGGCTGGCGTCCAAAGAAGTAGGGTTTATTTCAGGTGGTGATTGGGACGGCTTGAAGGCGTTTACGGCTGAAATACGGTCTAGTTTTGCCCACGATAATACGCTGATATACAACAGCCAGAAGAAGGAAAAAGCGGACTTGTTGCCGTTGCTGGACAGCCCACGAAACACAATACGAGCCATCTTTTCGGTCAATGCCCTAAACGAAGGCTGGGACGTGCTGGGGTTGTATGATATTATTCACTTTGATATTTCCGAGAGTAAAAAGGTGTCGCTGCAAGATATTCAGCTGATTGGTCGTGGTGCAAGGTATAACCCGTATGAACTACCACGCTCGTACAAGCGAGATAGCGAAGAAGACAATATGCTTAGCCTGTTTGCTACTCGCAACCTTGAGTTTGATAAGTACAAGCGAAAGTTCGACAACGACCCCTATGATAAAGGACGTGTGCTAGAAACGTTTGTGTATCACTTCGTCAAAACTGGTACGTTTCTTGAGAGTCTTCAGCGTGATTTGCTGGGCGAGGGTATTATCAGTGAGGGTGTCGAAAAGAAGACCATCACAATGAAACAAAAGTTCCTTGAAAGCGAAACGTATCAAAAGGGCTTCGTGCTGGTCAATCAGACTGTCAAGCGTACCAAAACAAAGGGTGATGAAATTGACACGACGTTCAAGCGTATTATAAAAGCTGGTTCGTATAACCTGCGAGCAAGGGGCTTGTCGGATTTTGAGCAAAACCAGATTGTTGCAGGTCAAAAGGTTGACGTTATTCGTATTACAGAAGAGTTTTTCCCGTTGCCTATTATTCGCAAGGCGTTGGTGGCGGCTGAAGCTGGCTTTTTCCGCTATAACAACCTCTGTGAACACGTTGTTGGTATCAAGACGGTTGATGAGTTGATTGAAAAATACTTGCCGCTTTACGAAATAAAATACACCTATGAAGAGGGCAAAGGTATCAGTCAGTTGAATGCTACCGAGAAGTTGCAGCTACTTGTCGGTGTGATTTTACCAGAGGTGCGCAAAGCGATTGACGTGAATATGCCACGAGTAACAGGTAGCAAGAAGTTCCGACCAGTATCGCTGTCGTCGGTATTTGGCAAAGAAAAGAATATCTACCTTATGTCGTTCCCGACCGAAGACCCTGCTACAGGTAAGAAGGTGTTCGTGAGTACCGATGAACGTGCCAAAGCCCAAAGCGACCACGACGACCCCGACCTTCAGTACGATATAGAAACGGCTGACTGGTACGCTTATAGTGAAAACTATGGCACGAGCGAGGAAAAGAAGTTCGTGAAGTATGTTGCTAGTCAGATTGGCGACTTGCGAGCAAAGTATAGGGGTGCTGAAATATACCTCATACGAAACGAACTAGACTATTGGCTGTTTAGCCCTCAAGACGGTCGCAGGTTCAGCCCTGACTATATGCTGATTGTGAACGATGTACACAGTGGTGAGATGTACTACCAGTGTTTGATTGAGCCTAAGGGCGGTCATATTCTTGAGCAGGATTTATGGAAAGAAGAAGCCTTGATAAGCCTAACTGATGATAGTGAAGTGGTGTTTGAAGCTGAAGACGGTGATAGTCGTAACTACCGTGAGTATCTGGAAGAAGTAAGTAAGCATGGCTACAAAGAGGTGAAGCCGTTAGGGTTCAAGTTCTACAATAGCGACAAGCGAGGCGAAGAAGATTTTGCCTTAGACTTTCAGGCAAAACTTTTGGACCGATGAAGGCGTGACTGAACTTGTTGAGCAGTTACACGAGCTGGCGAAGCTGTCATTATATATGGCACAGGAGCGTCTAGCAAAGTACGAACGGTCGGAAGACCCTGTTCAAAAAACGCTTGGTCAAAAGTAGCCCCGAAATTTACCATTTCATAGGCGGAGTGTCTAAACGCCAAAGTAAAGGGCGACTACCCCCCTCTAGCAAACAACTTATTCCCAGCAATCTAATCACTGTTTGTTGTGTAGTATTGTTGAGCAAAACGGAAAGCGTACTGATTTTTGTTAGTCATAAGTATGTGCGTTTACGGACTTTCCTGACAAAAAGCCTAGGCGTAAAGGGGGCTTGCTACCGTACCTCAACACAAATGACCTAACCTTGTTTATCAATTTCTATAGCCTGAAAGATGATATAAACTATGCCTACGCCCATAAAATGGATGGAAGACAACCGACCTATTCATACGCACCTGCTTTAGTAGATTTTATAACATCTCAAATAAAAAAAGACCCCACTGGGGTAATTGACGCTCTCAAGCCAAATAGTAAATCTAGGTAGATAACCCCAGGAGCAAAGGAATTCTCGTCTTGCGACTACTCCCATTCGGGAACCCAGCTTTATCCTTCTCGAGTTATCTAATACTATGATAGCATAACTACGTATTTTGAAACCATAAACATACTATAGGCTGCGTAAAACTTCCTTTATCATACCTATTTTATGGTCATCATATTCTAAGCTTTCAGTTCGCAACGTGTTTGCTAGTGCGAGCCAAATTGATAGATAAATTGCCTGATATACCGGGCAAACGGCCTCGACAAGTTAAGTCAAGGCCTTTTTAAATATATTTTATAAATAGTTTACTATTGCAGTAAACATAGGGTAAGCGTGTAATTTTCGTTGTATTTTATACTATAATACTTGAAAAAATTGTTAAGTAATGCTAGCATAAAAGCGTAAACTAAATTAAAACACAAATGTGTACAGGAGAAAAACAATATGGGTGTTCCCTATGTCAAATTGGCTAGTGCTGTGTCAGTGGCAGCTGTTGTTGGCGCAGTGGTATTTAACGCGCCAGCCAATGCTGCGCCGACTGCATTCACGTGGACGGGCGCTGCTGGCGACCACAAAATGTCAACTGCTGGCAACTGGAAAGACGGCCAAGTACCAACAGAGGGCGCTAAGCTGGTATTTACATGTGCCAACGGAGCTAGCGAGAAGATTCAGAATGATTTGAACGTTGCTTTGTCTGGCTTGGACGCTCAAAAAATGAACAATGTTACTGCTGCTCCGACATGTGCTAGCTATACGATTGATACGCTGAAATTTACATCGGATGCTGAGTTTAGCGGCGGTCATACTAGCGCTGATGATGAAGAGGGTAAGATCCCTAACATTTACGTTACAGGTGCTGTTACTGGCTTGTCAAACTTGAAATCTAACGGATTCGACGGCAAGTTCACTAGTAGGCCAACGATTAACCGTTTCGAGGTCACTAATAGCGGGTGTAATAATATAAGCGGCTATATAAAAGCTTCAGAGAAAGTTGTTGGCGAAAACGCTAGCGTACCGCTAGAAGGTGCTAATAATATTACAGTCAAGAGTGGCGGTCAACTGAGAGTCGAATATATCGATAACGAAACAAGCGCCAGCAAAATTACTTTCGAAAACGGCGCGATGATTTCCCATGGAATAAGTTGTTTGGGTTCTGGCGGCGGTTCTTCAAACGTGACAACAGTTCTATCTGGCGACATTGTACTCAATGGCAATGTTGAATATAGGTTAGCTTCAAATGTGACAGTGAAGATTACCGGCAAACTTAGCGGGTCTGGCAAGCTGGTTGCTCACAAGGACAACGAGGGAACTCTGCTGGTTGAGTCTTCGGACAACACTAGCGGTACGCCGAATGGCCAGCACGGTAATGCCCACGAAGCTAAGCTGATAAAATTGGACGGTGATAAACCTAATGAGTCGGTAAGCGTTAGAAAGGGTGAGACAGTCTTGCTAAACGGCAGTCGTTCTGACGTTTATGTCGATGAGGGCGGTGTATTAGGCGGCAATGCTACGGTAAAGAGTCTTAGTGTGGCAGGTGTCGTTGCTCCAGGTAATTCGCCAGGTAAGATTACTGTACTGAATAGCTTTTCTATGCAGGGTACTGGCGTATACAAGGCAGAAATTCTAGACAAAGATCATTATGATCAGATTGTTGCGCAGAGCGTTCAGCTTAGCAACGGTGGTAATTCTTCGAAATTAGAGCTGGTATATCTGCCTGGCGGTACCATCAAGAAGGGTGATACCTTTACGATTATCAACAATAACGGTAGCGCTCCAGTTCAAGGGACATTCAATGGTTTGCCCGAAGGTGCAGAGTTCGCCGTGGATGGCGCAACCTTCAAGATTAGCTATGTTGGCGGCGATGGCAACGATGTTGTACTAACGGCGCAGAATGATTCGACGGGTCCGAAGGCTCCAAATACGGGCGGCGAAAATGTAGCAGTTAATTTGGCTGGAACTATAGTTGGTGTGGCTTCGGCAGCAATCCTGCTATTCATGGCAAAACGAAAGAGTTTTGGCAAGAAATAACCAAGACTTATAACGATTAAGATTGGAGGCAGGCACGCCGTAAGCGGTTTGACGCGAGGCGTGCCTGTTAGCTATAATGAAGCAAGCATGACGCAAAGAGAACGAGTTGCTCGTAGTCTGGAGGTACTGCCAAAAGCACGAGGCCGGGTAGTCGTACCGCGGCGCAGATTGGCGAATGATGTTGTAGCGGGCGCTGCTAGCCAGCCGAGTATGAAGCGAATTATGGATATCGCAGTGCAGCCTGCCTCGCCAAGTCCAAAAGAGCAGTCTCTCCAAAACAAAAAACCTAGAGATTATACGAGAATTAATAGAAAGCTGGCTCGGACAGCTCGCTTGCTTATTATTTATGAAAAACTAACAGCTGCTAGCCAGATGGGCGGCGAAAAACGCTCCACCAAGCGGCGCTTAAAAGAAATCATGAGCGGTAATTTTCGCAAGAAATTATCTGGTGTTGCAGCGTCGATTCTCTTGCTGGTTTCGGTATATTCATTGGTTGACTCTTGGCTGTTAAACAATCGGATAAAAGATACTGTAAATACAGCGACGGTGGCTGCACGCAGCGATAACCCGAATGATCGACGGAGCAATGAAGGTAAAGACGAAACAAAAGTTTCTGGCGACGCCATCGCTAAATACAAGGTAGCTGCAGATTTACCGAGAGTGATTACTATTGAGAAGTTAGGGGTTAAAGCTCGAGTATTGCCGATGAGCGTTAATGCTGACGGCTCAATGCAATCACCTGTCAATATCTTTGATACAGGATGGTATACTGGCAGCGTCAAGCCGGGGCAGCCGGGAGCATCTATTATTATTGGTCACGCATCTGGTATGACTTTGGGGGGAATTTTTAATAAGCTAGAGTCGCTAAATGTCGGTGATACAGTCAGTGTTGAACGCGGCAACGGCCAAATGTTGCGCTACCAAGTGGTTAAAAAACAAATAATAAAGCTATCTGATGTTGATATGAATAGTTTTATGCGTCCAGCTGATGGTGTGTCTGAAGGCTTGAATCTGATGACTTGCGCTGGGGAGTGGATAAAAAACTCGCAAACTCGCGATCACCGGGCGATGATATTTACCAAGCGAATATGATTAAACTAGTTGACTGTGTAAATGTAAATAATACAATGTAAAAACCTTGACTAGCACTATATATTGGGTGTACATTTGTATGTAAGCACTACATATGGTGTTTTCGTAAAACAAATACACGATTAAGTGTCGCTCCGCAGGGGTAGATCCGGAGCGTTTTAATGATGCATTCAGGAGGGTAATATGTATCAAACAATCAAAAAGCGCGACGGCCGTAAAGTGAAGTTTGACGCTTCCAAGATTACTAAAGCGATTGCTCGAGCTGGCGCCGAAACTGGCGAATTCGACGAAAAAGCTGCTGCTAAGCTTACCGATAAAGTACTTAAACAGCTAGAAGCTCGCCAGACGCGTCTAGTGCCAGGTGTTGAGGAAATCCAAGACATCGTCGAGGACACGCTGATTGATTCCAAGTTCAAGAAAACTGCCAAGGCTTACATCATCTACCGCGACCAGCATAAAAAACTGCGTGAAATTACATCCAACGCACATGTCGATTTGATCGATAAATACGTCAACAACTTGGACTGGAAGGTCAAAGAAAATTCCAACATGGGCTATAGTTTGCAGGGCCTGAATAACTACGTTTCGGCGGAAATTACCAAGACCTACTGGCTGGATAAGATTTATTCGCCGAAAATCGGCCGGGCGCATAAAGAGGGCGATTTGCATATTCACGACCTCAATTTGCTGAGTGTTTACTGTGTTGGCTGGGATCTGATGGATTTACTGCGCCAAGGCTTCACTGGCGTTAAAAACAAAGTTGCCTCCAAACCGGCTAAGCATTTCCGTTCAGCTCTTGGACAGGTGGTCAATTTCTTCTACACCCTGCAGGGCGAGGCGGCTGGCGCTCAGGCGTTCTCGGATTTTGACACGCTACTAGCGCCGTTTATTCGCGCTGATAAGCTGAGTTATGACGAGGTTAAGCAAGCGCTGCAAGAATTTGTCTTTAACGTCAATGTGCCAACGCGGGTTGGCTTCCAGACGCCGTTTACCAACATTACGCTTGATCTAGAATGTCCGAAGCACATGGCTGGCAACCCGGTGATCATCGGCGGCGAGATGCAGGATACTAACTACGGCGATTATCAGGAAGAGATGAATATGCTTAATAAGGCGCTGCTGGAGGTATTGTCTGAGGGCGACGCCAACGGCCGGGTCTTTACCTTCCCGATTCCGACGGTCAATATTACTAAAGATTTCAACTGGGATAATCCGGTCATTGAAAATCTTTGGGAAGCCAGCGCCAAGTATGGCATTCCGTATTTCTCGAACTTCATCAATTCCGACATGGATCCAGAGGATGCGCGCTCGATGTGCTGCCGCTTGCGGATCGATAATCGCCAGCTGGAGTATCGCGGCGGCGGTCTGTTTGGCTCCAACCCGATGACCGGTTCAATTGGTGTGGTGACGATTAACCTGCCGCGCTTGGCGCTGAAATCGAAGAACGAGAAAGAGTTTTTCAAGGGCCTGGGCGAGCTGATGGATATGGCACGCGACAGTCTGGAGACCAAACGCAAGGTGCTGGAGCAGCTGACCGATTCGGATATCAGCCTGTATCCGTACACTAAGTTTTACCTGCGCGATATTAAAAAGCGCTTCAACGAGTACTGGAAGAATCACTTCTCGACCATCGGTCTGATTGGTACTAACGAAGCGGCATTGAATTTGCTGGGCGTCGACATTGGCACGGAAAAGGGTAAGGCGTTTGCCGAGAAAACGCTTGACTTTATGCGCGACCGCTTGGTGGAATACCAGAAAGAAACGGGCAATAATTACAATTTGGAGGCGACGCCGGCTGAGGGTACGACTTACCGCTTGGCGCGGCTCGACAAGGCCAGTTTCCCTGACCGAGCGCACTTTGCTAATGGCCTGGGTGCGGCGGTCAAACATCCGTTCTACACTAACTCCAGCCACTTACCAGTCAACTATACTGATGATTTGTTCGAGCTGATGGATTTGCAGGATAATTTGCAGACCAAATACACTGGCGGTACGGTGATTCACTTCTTCCTGGGCGAGCGCATGGATGATCCGCAGACGCTGAAGAAACTGGTTAAAACGATTTGCGAGAATTACAAATTGCCGTACTTTACCTTCACGCCAAGCTTCTCGATTTGCACCAATC
>ERZ772874.83-NODE-83-length-49899-cov-19.740571_pt1 | contig 49899 bp, 40 predicted proteins | sample MGYA00580586_ERZ772874 | MGnify/ENA primary metagenome ERZ772874 (study PRJEB29015, sample SAMEA2737952) | human oral metagenome | biome: human oral; feature: human-associated habitat; material: dental | place: China | collected 2154 ... | reverse complement strand
GCCACGGCGGCGCCCGCGCCATCCGCGCCGCCTGCCCCCGCCCCAGCTGCGCCTGCGCCGTCGTCGGACGATAGTGATGACGCACCTTACGACATGAGCAAGCTCACGCTCGTGAAGGCTCCCATGGTGGGTGTCTTCTATGCGGCACCGTCCCCGGGCGCCGATCCCTTCGTGCATGTGGGTTCCAAGGTCAAGAAGGGTGACACCCTCTGCGTCATGGAGGCGATGAAGCTCATGAACGAGGTCGTGGCTGAGGTCGACGGGGAGGTGGTTGACGTCTGCGTCGAGGACGGTGACCTTGTGGAGTTTGGTGGTACCCTCATGAAGATCTACTAGGACAAGGGGTCTCACATGAACAGAACCGAGCTTGAGAAGATCCTTCCGCATCGTCCGCCGATGTTGCTCCTCGATGAGTCCGAGGTGGTGGATGGTGAGGCCCACGGCAAGCTGGCCATCCATGGGGACGAGTTCTTCCTCCAAGGCCACTTTCCCAATAACCCCATCGTTCCGGGCGTCATGCAGTGCGAGATGCTCGCCCAGAACTGCTGTGTTCTCATTGCGGGCAAGATGGAAGGCACTGGTAAGACGCCACTCTACACCGGCCTTGACAAGGTGCGCTTCAAGAGTTCCATCCGCCCGGGGGACACCATCGACCTCGTCTGCCGCCTGACACGCGAGCGCGCTCCCTTCTACTTCGCGGAGGGCGAGGCATCTGTCAACGGTCGCCTCTGCTGTAAGGCGAGCATGTCGTTCGCCTTGGTGGACGCCACGGAAACGAAAGGTGGCGAGCGCTAGTGTTTGAGAAGATCCTCGTTGCCAACCGTGGCGAGATCGCCGTGCGCGTCATTCGCGCCTGCAAGGAGATGGGCGTGCAGACCGTCGCGGTCTTTTCTACCGCAGACGCCGGGTCCTATCACGTGCAGATCGCCGACGAGGCCTGGTGTATCGGGGGACCCCGCCCCGCAGACAGCTATCTCAACATGGACGCCATTATCACGGTGGCCGTTGAGTCTGGCGCGACGGCGATACACCCCGGCTACGGATTCCTCTCTGAGTCCGCTGAGTTTGCGCGCAAGTGCAGGGACTGCGGCGTCGTCTTCGTAGGTCCCTCGCCTGAGGTCATCGAATGCATGGGTGATAAGGACGAGGCCCGTCGCACGGCCAAGGCGGCGGGTGTCCCCATCGTGGAAGGTTCCGATCTTCTGAGCGATGCCGACGAGGCCGAGCGTGAGGCTAAGCGCATCGGCTTCCCGTTGCTCATCAAGGCCCGCGCCGGTGGCGGTGGCCGTGGCATCCGAAAGGTAGAGTCCCTAGAGAAGGTGCGCAGCTCCTTCCAGGAGGCTTCGAGCGAGGCCTCTTCCGCCTTCGGTGACGGTGGCTGCTACATGGAGCGTTTCATCTCGCCCGCCCACCACGTTGAGGTACAGATCTTGGGCGACGCCCACGGTAACGTGGTATCACTCGGCGAGCGCGAGTGCTCCGTGCAGCGTCGCAACCAGAAGCTCCTCGAGGAGAGTCCCAGTCCCTCGATCACACAGGCGGTGCGCGAGCATATGCACCGGGCGGCTCGTGACCTCGCACGCTCCGTGAACTACCTGGGCGTGGGCACGATCGAGTACCTCTACTCGGACAGTGACGAGACCTTCGCCTTCATGGAGATGAACACCCGTCTTCAGGTGGAGCATCCGGTGACCGAGTTTGTCTCGGGGCTTGATCTTGTGAAGTGGCAGCTGCGCGTGGCCGCCGAAAACGAGCTTGCCTTCACCCAGGACGATATCCACATACGCGGTCATGCCATCGAGTGCCGCCTCAACGCGGAGACACCCGACTTCTTGCCCTCCTGCGGTACCGTCGAGACCCTGCACATACCCGGTGGACCGTGGGTACGTTTTGACACGGCCCTCTATCAGGGTGTCACCGTACCACCGTACTACGACTCGATGCTCGGTAAGCTCATCGTGTTCGCTCCGACGCGCGAGGAGTGCGTGCGCAAGGCTCGCTCGGCCCTCGGCGAGTTCGTGGTGGAGGGCATCTCGGACAACTCCGAGTTGCAGCTGGACATACTCTCGAACGACGCGTTCATCTCGGGCATGTACCACACCAACCTCATGGAGCATCTGTATGAGTAGCAACAAGAAGAGCAAGAGCGCCAACGCCCTCGAGGGACCGGTCACGGAGGTCGAGGTTGAGGTACCGGTGCGTCAGGTGCTGGTGCGCTGTCCGGGCTGTCGTCATGCGACGAGCCAGGAGTCCATCTCCGAGAACCTCGAGGTCTGTCCGCGCTGTGGCCATCACTTTAGGATAGGCGCTCGCAAGCGCCTTGGTATGACCGTTGACGCCGGGAGCTTTCAAGAGATCGACGCCGCCCTCACGGCCCGGGACTTCCTTGGCTTTCCTGGCTACGCAGAGAAGCTCGAACAGGCGCGCGCCAGGTCGTCGGAACCCGAGGGCGTCATTTGCGGTACGGCGACCATCGGCGGTTATCGCTGCGCCATCTTCGTGATGAACGGCGAGTTTATGATGGGTTCTATGGGTAGCGTCGTGGGCGAGAAGATCTGTCGCCTCTTCGAGCTGGCAACCGAGAGGCGTCTGCCCGTCGTGGGCTTCACCGTGTCGGGCGGCGCGCGCATGCAGGAGGGGACGACCTCCCTCATGCAGATGGCCAAGACCACGGGTGCCGTCCGTCGCCATAGTGACGCAGGGTTGCTCTATATCGCCGTGCTCACCGATCCCACCTCGGGCGGGGTCACGGCAAGCTTTGCCATGGAGGCCGACATCTGCTTGGCAGAGCCCGATGCCCTCGTTGCCTTCGCCGGTCCCCGTGTCATCGAGCAGACCCTGCACAAGCGCCTGCCTGCGGGCTTTCAGCGCTCGGAGTTCCAGCTTGAGCATGGCTTCGTTGACCGCATCGCTCAGCGCAGCGACCTGCCAGCAGAGCTTTCGCTGCTGCTTGCCCTCCACGGCGTCGAGCGGGTCGAGGGGGAGGGACCCTTCCTTCCCGTGATTCGCCTTGAGGGTAAGCGGGACGAGCGCCAGACCTCCTCGAGCTTCCTCGGCAACATTAAGGCCGCCGTGGGCGCCATCTCAGGGAACAAGCAGGTTGATCCCAAAAAGATCAAGGAGGCCGAAAAGGAGAAGGGCGCCTATGAGCTTCTCGGCATCGTCCGTTCAGGTGAGCGCCCCACCGTGTTGCCCATTGCCGAGCAGGTCTTCGATGACTTCGTGGAACTGCACGGCGATCGCTACTTTGGTGATGACGGGGCCGTCGTGGGCGGTATCGCACGCTTGCGCGGACAGGTCGTGACCGTGATTGGTACCGAACGTGGGCGTGACACCAAGGAGCGGGTGCGCCGCAACTTTGGTTCGGCCAACCCAGAGGGCTATCGCAAGGCCCAGCGCCTCATGCACCAGGCCGAGAAGTTCGGCCGTCCTGTCATTTGCCTCGTTGACACCTCCGGGGCATTTTGTGGGATGGGGGCTGAGGAGCGGGGACAGGGCGAGGCAGTGGCCCAGAGTCTCGTTGTGATGAGTGGCCTCAAGGTTTCCATTATCTCGGTGATCATGGGCGAGGGCGGCTCGGGCGGCGCGCTTGGGCTCGCACTTGCCAATCGCGTGCTCATGCTCTCGGGGGCAGTGTACTCCGTCGTGAGTCCCGAGGGCTGTGCGTCGATACTCTGGAAGACAGCCGATCGCGCGTCCGAGGCGGCCGACGCCCTCAAGATCCGCGCGACGGACCTCTGTGAGCTAGGCGTGGCCGACGGTATCATAGAGGATTATGACATCGGCAGCGAGGCGTTCGCCGATCGCCTCGCGGGGCGTCTCGTCGAGGAGCTGGAGCCACTCGAGAGGATGACCGCCGACGAGCTCGTCGATGCGAGGTACGAAAGGTTCCGTCGCATGGGAAAGGACGCGCTATGCTGACCATCGTTACCGAATCAAGCTCCGGGCTCACGAGGGACGAGGCCGAGGAGCTGGGCGTCACGCTCATCCCCACCTACTACAGCGTGGATGGGGTTACCCACAGGGAGCTCTACACCAACGAGTGCGGGAACTACCGGGAGTTTTTGCGTCCCGAGCTCACGATGCACACGGAGCCCGCCTTCCCGCAGGTCTACGTCGAGGCCTTCTCGAAGGCCTTTGCCCAAGGCAACGACGTGCTCTGCATCACGATATCATCGCGGCTCTCGGCGGGGTATCGCAGTGCGCTCAACGCCGAGAAGTTCTTCTATGGCGAGGAGATCGTCGACGAGGACACGCCGGGCGAGCGCCATGACGAGCTGCGCGTCATCGACTCGTACGCTGCTGGCTCCGCTCTCGAGCTCTTGGTCAGGACGGCCCGCGCTGCGGCGTATCGGGGGCTGAGCTTCGAGGAGATCGTGGCTGCGGTCGAGGCCAGGCGTGACCATATACACACGCTGTTCTCGGTACCCGACATGGCGGTCCTGCGTCGTAGTGGTCGCCTTACCAACACCCGTCGCTCCGTGACGGCAACGCTTGACCGCTTTCCGGTCTTTGAGCTTAAGCGCGGTGCCATCGCGACAGCTTGGGTGGCTCGCGGCACTGCGGGTATGGCAAAGACCATGCTGCTGCGTGTGCCCGCAGACGTAAAGCACCTGATGGTCGCCTATTACGGAGAAGATACCAAGGCCCTGCATCGCCTCGTTGACAGCATACATAGGCAGCGTCCCGATGCGTACGTCACCGTGAAGGATGGGGGTCCCGCACTTACCACGAACCTTGGTATCGGCGCGGTGTCGCTCATCTGGGACGACGGCGAATAGGCGTCTGTGGCGACCCGCTGTCCGCATGCGCTCATCCACCTTGCGAGGGTCGGCTCCACCAACGACTACGCGAAGGAGCACTACCGTCTCGGCGCGGGGTGCGATGTCCAAGCCGATGATCTGGCAGGCCCCCTGCTCGCGGCAGCGCGCTCTGCCGCAGCGGGGGGCCTGCCGCTTCCCGTTGATGTTGTCGTCGCAGACGAGCAGACGGCGGGGCGCGGACGCCTGGATCGCACGTGGCAGAGCAGGTCAGGAGAGACCCTCGTCGCAAGCCTCGTCGCCGCCGTTCCCGCTCGCATGCTCGTGGAGCTGGGCGGCGGCTGGCTTACGAGCGCCTGTGGGCTTGCCTGTTTGGATGGCCTGCGTGCCGTACTGAGGCAGAGTGGTCTCGATAGCACCGTCGAGTCCCCCGACATCGAGTCGTCCGGGCTGTCCTTGGTGCTCGGACTCAAGTGGCCCAACGACCTCTTCTGCGGGGGCAAGAAGCTCGGAGGCATCCTCTGCGAGCTGGTGCCGGGTGCGCTGGCCCCCAACGGGGAGGACTTTGCCTGTGTCGTTTTGGGCATTGGCATAAACCTGCTTACACCGGCCGAGCGCCTGCCGCTTGCGACGGCGACCTCACTCGCGGTGGAGTTGGGGCCGGCCGCAGGGGCGCTGCCTGCCTTCGCGTACCTGCGCGAGGACCTGCTTACCTCCATCGCGCGGGGTCTGGGCCAGCTGTTGGGTGAGCTTGTTGCGCATCCCGCCAAGACGACGGAGGCCCTCCTGCTCCGCCTGCGCGAGGAGAGCTGTACCCTTGGCAAACGCGTCGAGGTCAACTGTGGGGGCGACCGTCGTGTCACGGGGGTCGCGCTCGACATCCTTCCAGACACCGCACTGCTCGTGAAGACCGATGCGGGCGAGGAGCTGCCTATCACCGCCGGGGACGTCGGTGTGCTGCCGATGGGGCCGTGACGTCAGCACGCGTTCTCACGTGGCTACATCGTCGCTCGTACACGCCGAACTCTTCCTCATCATCCTTTACATACTACGACAGCCATAGTATGATGAACTCACGACATACTACGGCAGACGTAGCTTAGACGGGAGGCAGAGATGGCGGGTATCAGCAGCGACGTCATTCGTGGATACATCGACACGATGATACTCTGTCTGCTGTTGAAAGAGCCTTCGTATGGCTACGAGATATCCAAGCTCATCCGGCAGACGTCAGACGAGAAGTATGTCATCAAGGAGACGACGCTGTACTCCGCGTTCGCTCGGATGGAGAGAAACGACCTCGTGGAGTCGTTTTCTCAAGACGCCGCCAACGGGAAACGTCGCACCTACTACCGCATCACCGAGGCAGGCAGGAGCCACTATCGCTCGAAGTGCGAGGAATGGGAGCTCACAAAGGACGTCATAGAGCGATTCACGAAGGGGGAGAGCACCTGATGGATACCATCCTAGGCTACCTGGAGTCCATGTTCGCCACGCTGCCGGACACACCGGAGCTGCTCCGGGCAAAACGCGAGCTGGGACAGATGATGGAGGACAAGTACAGTGAGCTCATCGCGAAGGGCGCCAGCGAGAACGAGGCGATAGGCACCGTGATCTCCGAGTTCGGCAACCTAGACGAGGTCGCCCAGGCGCTTGGCATCGAGGATGCCATCAATTCCCCCTCAGCCACAAAGCCAACGGAGCGGGCGCTCAGCTCCGATGAGGCCAAGACCCACCTCGCTGACGGCGGGAGGGCGCAGCACCCGGCAGCCTACCGTGAGTCTCCGCGTCCTGATAGCCGGTTCGCCCAGGACATTCTGTCCCTCTTTTGGCCGACGGTTACCTGTATATATCTCATCTGGAGCTTTCTGACGTTCAGGTGGTACATCAGCTGGATCATCTGGCCCATAGCGGCAGTGATTGAGCGTGTGGTCCGCATGGCTCTCGGGAGCACGTCGTCCTCGAAGGCGCGCGAAAGGGACCGTGAGGTAGGGGGCGCATCGTCATGAGAAGTGGACGCTGGAAGAGAATCTATCTGAGCGTGTTGGCGCTTGTGACGCTGGCCTGCATCATTGTGGGCAGCCTTCGCTTTGCGGGAGTGCATTCGTTCGGGGGGCTTCTGCCTGGCATGCCGAGTACGGAAAGGGGGAACAATGTGAGCTCGGTGGACGAGGACATCACAGAGACGTTCAACGGCGTTACCTTTGACGCGTCCCTTACGAACGTTACTATCCTGAGCGGTGGCTCCGCACACATCAGCTATAGCAACGGGGGCGGGCACGACGAACGCTTCGACTATGCGGTCAAAGACGGTGTGCTCCATGTCAGCCAGACGACAGAGACGTCCCGGCTCGAACTCAGACGCACGGCGTCCACGATCACCATTACCATTCCTGAAACGGTACAGCTACGTGACCTCAGCGGCGTGACTGCGCTGGGGGACGTTCGCATCCTGGACGTGAACGCAGGCCATACGGATGTCAGAACGAACATGGGGAACCTAAGTGCCACGAGGCTCGGCTGTGTGTCCTGCTCCCTGCATAGCGATATGGGTACGGTGAGCGCGAGCGACGTGAGCTTTGGAGATTCGATGGAACTCTCCGCAAACATGGGGAACGTCGAGCTGAGCGGGGTGGAGAACCTGCGTGAACTGAGGCTTGAGCTTTCGACCTCCATGGGTGACATCATGGTCAACGGGCAGAGATCCCGGGCGGGTACGCTCACCCAGGGCACAGGCACAAGGCGGTTGGTGGCCAAGGCGGACATGGGTGATGTCAGGATCAGTGGTCGGGAGGGGGACCTCGACCATGGCTAAGGCGACGAAAGGCGGCGTGGTGGTAGCTCGGACGAGGGATGGGATCGTGGGTGAGCTGTTTTGCCTGCAGGATGAGGCCTATGGGAACTTCCAGGCCCGTCTCATGCCGACGGTCGAGCGAGACCGTGTGATCGGTGTGCGCATGCCCGCGCTTCGCAAGCTGGCGAAGTCCCTCTCGCGTGAGTGCTCAACCAAGGCGTTTCTCAGGGAGCTGCCGCATCACTACTTTGAGGAAAACCAGCTCCATGCCCTCATCCTGAATGACGAGACCGACTTTGAGCGCTGCCTTGTGGAGGTTGAGCGCTTCTTGCCTCATATTGACAACTGGGCCACCTGCGACGCTCTCTCGCCCAAGGCCTTCTCCAGAGAGGCAGAGCGGCTCTTGCCATACATTGACAGCTGGATCGATACGGGCGAGGCCTACACCCAGCGCTTTGCTCTGGGCCTGCTCATGCGGCATTTCCTGGACGAGCGCTTTGATCCTGTGCAGTTTAGAAGGGTTGCTGACCTGAGGTCCGAGGAGTACTACGTGCGCATGATGGTTGCCTGGTACTTTGCGACGGCGCTTGCCAAGCAGTGGGAGGCTGCGCTACCCTACGTAGAGGCGCATCGGCTTCCGGATTGGGTACACAACAAGACGATCCAGAAGGCGTGCGAGAGTTTTCGCGTGAGTGACGAGCACAAAGCGCGGCTGCGCTCCCTGAGGCTGGGCCGAAAGGTTCGTAACGGCAGCTGATTTGTGCGCCGAGGTGACTCTGGCTGGTGTATACTTACGAACATGCGTACGCTCACGATAAGGGGGGCGCGTGTCTCGGGCAGAGAAGATAATCCGTCAGGTGATCGAGGAGCTGAGCCCCAGGCAGGGGGAGGTCGTCAGCGGTGGCACCTACGAGGACGAGCCCATTCTAAGAACGGGCCGTCAGCTGTTGGAGGCGCAGCTGGCCACAACTCGACAGACTCAGCGCTTGGATCGGCCCCGTTCGCCACAGCAGGAGAGGGAGGCGTCCTTGTCCTCATCAAAAAGGGTTCCATCGCAGATCAAGGCGATGCGCGCGCTCGCCAAGGGCCGTGGGCGGCAGCGCGGTTACTACCAGGGAGGCGCAGAGCTCTTCTTCAAGCAGGCGGTCCTCATGGAGGACTATACCGACGACTGTCCCTTTACGGGCAATTTCGTGAGCTACTATCCAACCTATGAGAGCATGCCCGACCAGGTGCTGCGCGGTTACTTTTGTTGGCGCACGCGTTTTCGCAAGGGACGGACACCCCGCGCGCCACTGGCATTTCTCTTCGTCTATATATACGAGCTTCTCTGCGGCGTCGGGGTAACGCCGGGGGAAGATGGCCTGCGAGAGCTGACACGGATCTATCACGCCTACCACGAGGATCTGGGGTGTCGTGCCCTTGAGTCCTACCTGCCGCACTGGATGAGGGACTACGCCATCTATCACGGCCTCGACCTTTCGTCCTGCGAGTCGGCAGACCTCATGCCCAGTTCCTGGGGACACGCCCTGCGGGCTGTGAGCGTGCTGCGTCAGGCGCAAGAGGCGCTTCTCTCACAGAAGTCCCCGGCGCTATGGGACGATGCGACGCCGGAACTGCCGCCCGTGAGTGAGTTTATGTCCGCCCTCGAGGAGGTCTCGGCCTACCACATCGCGAAGTCTCGGGCCATGCGACTGCATGCGAGCGAGCTTGAGGAGATCCTGTGCGCCATCTTCGCTCATCTCGTTGACCACTGCAGGCGCCGCCGCAAGACGAGCTTCGTGGATGGGCTCTTTGGCCTCGAGTATAGCTATCCTTACCTGATGTTCTCGTCTGCCGTGTTCTGGGAGCGCGAGCCTCATCCAGACGTGACGGTCAAGTTGCCGACGGGGGAGACCTACCTGTGCAAGGACTCTCGCTGGTGGGTGGCAAGTCCCTGCGACGAGCGACTGCCGAGCCGTGGGTTAGGGCTCATCCTGCACACGGCAGATCGCCTTCTGCGCGAGCATGCGGGCGACCTGCCCTCGCTCAAACCGCGCAAGGCCCCCAAATACCTGCTCAAGATCGTAGACGAGGAAGTTACGGCCTGCCTAGAGAGGCGCGAGGCCATCAAAGCCGCGCAGGTGCACATCGACCGCAGCAAGCTGGGCGGCATACGGGTGGCGGCGGGACGCACGCGCGAGGCGCTGCTCGTAGACGAGGAACGCGAGGAGCGCGAGGAGCTGGCACCACACATGAGGTCGCAACTGGCGCCCACCAATGTCGTGGCGACCGTCGGGGAGGGGCAGAAGTCGCCTTCGCCAGAGCTAGGCCTCACGCCGGGGCCAAGCGACGGCGCCTCTTGCCCAGGGGCCGTTGTCCTTACCACCGTACAGAGGCAGATTCTACGCGGGCTTCTTGACGGTAGCCTGGACGTGGGCGCCCTCGAGCAGACGGGAATCATGGTGTCCCTCGAGACTGATATGATAAACGAGCGGTTCCTCGACCTGGTGGGTGATACCGTGATCGAGGTAGACGAAGACGCTCCGCACCTCGTTGAGGATTACGTCGAGGACGTGAGGGAGGTCCTTCTGTGAGCAAGGCAAAAAGAAGCGGGGCCTCGCCTCGCGCGGGCGCAACAAAGGCTGCCCCCGACGCGTCACCGGCCACCGCAGCGGCTCGTCCACGCGTGCCCAAGCGCATCGCGACCGTGATTGTGAACTCGCTCAAGGGTGGGGTCGTGCCGCGCGTAGGCCTCCCCTACATAACGGTGGGTCGTGAGGCCGAGATCGCGGCCCTCCTTCGCGACCTCGAGATCGTGGCAGATGGTGGTGCGTCCTGTCGCTTTGTGGTGGGGCGTTACGGGAGTGGCAAGAGCTTCCTTCTGCAGACGATACGCAACCACGCGATGGGCAGAAACTTCGTGGTCGCAGATGCCGACCTCTCACCGGAGCGGCGCCTGCAGGGTTCGAAGGGACAGGGTCTCGCAACCTATCGCGAGCTCATCGGCAACCTCTCCACAAAGACACGTCCCGAGGGCGGGGCGCTCTCGCTGGTGCTGGACCGATGGATCTCGGGCGTTCAGTCCGAGGTCGCGGCGGCAGGCACGCCACCGGCTGACGCATCCTTTGCCGACGAGGTCGAGCGGCGCATCCATGCGGTGATCCTCGAGCTGCAGGAGATGGTCCACGGCTTCGACTTCGCCAAGCTCCTCTCGGCGTACTTTCGCGCCCATATAGAGGCGGACGACGAGACCAAGGCGTCCGTCATCAAGTGGTTTCGCGCGGAGTACCGCACCAAGGCCGAGGCCCGAAGCGAGCTCGGTGTGAGCGTCATCATCACTGATGCCGACTGGTACGACTACCTCAAGCTCTTCGCGCGCTTCCTGCGTGGCGCGGGCTACGAGGGTCTGGTCGTGCTCGTGGACGAGCTCGTGAACCTGTACAAGATCCCCAACGCGATCAGTCGCCAGTACAACTATGAGAAGATACTGACAATGTACAATGACACGCTCCAGGGCAAGGCCTCCTACCTGGGCATCATCATGAGTGGTACGCCGCAGTGCGTCGAGGACCGCAGGCGTGGGCTTTATTCGTACGAGGCGCTGCGAAGCCGCCTCACGCAGGGGCGCTTTGGGCGCGAGGGTATGGTGGACCTCCTCGCTCCCGTGATTCGCCTGACCCCCCTCACACCCGAGGAGTTGCTGATCCTCGTCGAGAAGCTCGCGGACATCCATGCGGGACTCTTTGGCTACGAGCGCAGGCTTACGGAGGATGACCTCGCACGCTTCTTGGAGATCGAGCTCTCGCGCGTGGGAGCAGACACGCTCGTGACGCCGCGAGAGGTGATCCGCGACTTCATCGAGATGCTCGATATCATGCTGCAGGATCCCGGCGTGACGGTCGAGGGGCTTTTGGGCTCTGACAGCTTCGTGCACGCGACGGCGAGTGAGGGTGCGGGTGAGGTCGCGGCAGGCGGTTCAGGTGGCGGTCCCACCGACGCTTCCGACGTCGCGCCTGGCTATGCCGAGTTCACGATCTAGCGCAAGACGGGCAGTGACATGGCCAACCCCCGCGTCTTCGACAGGTATGCGCCGTTCGTGCGCGACTTCGTGTACGAGCACGACTGGGAGTCATTGCGAGCTATTCAGGTCGCGGCAGCAGACGCGATCTTCAACACCGATGCCAACGTGCTCCTTAGCTCCTCGACCGCCTCGGGCAAGACCGAGGCCGCGTTCTTTCCCATCCTCACAAACCTCTGGGAGGATCCGCCGGCCACGGTGGGCTGCATCTATGTGGGACCTCTGAAAGCCCTGATAAACGATCAGTTCTACCGCCTTGTGGACCTCTGTGAGGAGGGGGGTATCGCCGTTTGGCACTGGCATGGCGACGTCTCGGCCTCGCACAAGGCGCGCCTCATGAAGCGTCCCTCTGGCATCCTGCAGATCACGCCCGAGTCCCTTGAGGCTATGCTACTTCACCGCCACGCGGCCATTCCCAAGCTCTTTGGGGACCTGCGCTTCGTCGTGGTGGACGAGGTGCACTCGCTGCTGCGCGGCGATCGTGGGGCGCAGACGCTCTGTTTGATCGAGCGGCTCTCGCGTATGGCTGGCGTGCGGCCCAGGCGCATCGGCCTCTCCGCGACGATCGGCGACACCGAGGCGACAGCGCGCATCCTCGGTGCGGGCTCGATGCGCGACACTGTGGTGCCGCAGGTCAAGGAGGCAGGTCAGACCTGGCGTCTTTCGATGGAGCACTTCTATAGCTACGGGCCTCAGGCAGCCGAGCGGGTTACGGAGAAGCGCTCGCACGGGATGGGCGCGACGGGTGCGTCCATACACGTTGACGCCATCGTCGAGCGCATCGATGGGGACGGCGAGCCGTCTCTCGCCGATATCGCGAGGCGTCCGGCTGTGGTGTCGACCACGCTCGTCTCACCCTCGCAGGGGGAGCTTGCTGCAGACGTCACGGACAGCGCGCCCCAGGACGCAGACCCTGGTCTCGCCTACGTCTTCGAGCATACGCGTGGCCGCAAGTGCCTGGTCTTCTCTAACTCGCGCGAGGAGTGCGAGGAGGTCACGTCCACCCTGCGCTCCTACTGCGAGAGGAGCGGCGAACCAGACCGCTTCCTTGTCCACCACGGCAACCTGTCATCGAGCCTTCGCAAGTCTGCCGAGGAGCTGATGCGCGACGAGGAGGTGGCGCTCACCACCTGCACGACGGCGACCCTCGAGCTTGGCATCGACATCGGGCGGCTCGAGCGTGCCTTCCAGATGGACGCGCCCTTCACCGTCTCGGCCTTCCTGCAGCGCATGGGTCGTACGGGCCGACGTGGCCAGCCTCCCGAGATGTGGTTCGTGATGCGCGAGGATCCCAGCGAGCCCCGCGCGCTCCTGCCCGAGACCCTTCCCTGGAAGTTGCTCCAGGGCATCGCGCTCATCCAACTCTATCGAGAGGAGCGCTGGGTTGAGCCGCCGCGCGAGGGGCGCAGGCATTACAGCCTGCTCTATCACCAGACCATGGCTACGCTGGCCTCCTGCGGAGAGCAGAGTCCTGCGGTGCTGGCGGGGCGCGTCCTCTCGCTTGCGCCCTTTGCCAATGTGAGCCAGGATGACTACCGGGTATTGCTTCGCCATCTCATCGACACCGAGCAGATCGAGAGGACCGAGACCGGTGGCCTCATCGTCGGACTCGCGGGCGAGCGCGTGTGCAACAACTTCCGCTTCTACGGCGTCTTTGTCGAGAGCGAGGAGTACCGGGTGCGCTGCGAGAGCCAGGAGCTGGGCACAGTGGTGCAACCGCCGCCCGCAGGCGAGAAGCTCGCCATCGCCGGTCACGTCTGGATCGTCGAGGAGGTCGACCACCGTCACCGCTTGGTCTATGTGACGCAGGTCAAGGGCAAGGTGCCCGCGTACTTTGGCGAGTGTCCCGGCGACATACACACGAGGATTCTCGAGCGCATGCGTGGCGTGCTCGCAGAGCAGCGTGATTACCCCTACCTCGGGCCAAACGCGCGCGCAAGGCTCGCCGCCGCCCGCTCCCAGGCCGTGGCCGCAAACATCACGCAAGAGACCCTCGTCAATGTGGGCGGAGATACCTGGGCACTCTTCCCGTGGCTTGGGACGTACGCGTTTCTCGCCCTGGAGCGCGTGATTAAGCTCAAGCTGGCATCGCGCCTGGGTATCAAGGGCGTCGACGTGAGCCGTCCTTACTTCATCCAGTTCAGGATGGCCGCGACACCCAAGGAGTTCCTCTCTGCGCTCGAGGGCGTCTTCCTGGCGGAGCTGGACCCCATGAGCCTGCTCTTTCCCGGTGAGCTTCCCACCTTTGACAAGTACGACGAGTTTCTGCCTCCCGAGCTCGTGCGAAAGGGCTTTGCCGAGGGTACGCTCGACATCGAGGGTGCCCGCGAGCGAGTGCTCGGCTGGAGTGGGGATGCGAGCTTCGGCAGGCTCAGCTCCTCGTGAGCACAAGATAGGAGTTGAGGTCACCCGCCTTGCCGTCTGCGCAAAATCGTGCGGTGAGCTCTGCTGTGCCTTGGACAGCTCGCACCAGCCCATCAATCTCTCCCTCGTCGAAGTGGTGGCAGTAGCGCCAGGTGTCGGGCCTGCCCTGCCAACCAAGCAGGTAGTCACCCTTGTCCAGCTCTTTCTCGCTCAGGCTGAGCGACCTAAGCCCTGCGCGGGTCGACTCGCGGGCACGTCTGGCGATCCGCCTGTCGGACATGGGGCGCCAGAGCGAGACGCAGCACAAGCCGCCAGTCCGGGTGTAAGAGAGCAGCTCCTGCAGGAGCCTTCGGCGTGCCTCGGTAGTGGGCACATGGTGGAAAAAGCCAAAGCAGGCAACGAGGTCCGCCGCGCCCCCTTCGAGCTGCACCCCGAGGTCTCCCCCAGGTGCCCCGAGGTCTTCCCCAGGCACCCCGAGGTCTTCCTCAGGCTTTTTGTCAAGAAGTGCGCTCACGACGTCGAGGTCCTGGAGCGTCACGTCCCAGCCCTCGGGCAGCCGCACGCCTCTTGCAAACATGGGGCAGCTGTCGATGCCGTGATAGGAGACCCTCACGCCCGGTAACCTCTCGGCCAAGTAACGCGCGAGGCGCAAATTGCCAGAGGCCACGTCCAAGACGCGCACGCTTCCGTATTGCGGGAGCGCACCCGTCGTATGCCCAATGCAAAGACAGCGCTCCCAGCCAGGCCAGGCTGTCTGCCTCGTCTGGTCAAAGGAGCGGGCGTTGTCGCGGTAGAAGCTCTCGTTCAGGCAGTTCATGCGACGTGCGACCTCTGGCGTCATGTTTCGTACGACCTTCTCCGGCTGTGCCTGCGTCCCATCTCTGTCCCATTCTGTCCGTCGTGACGCCACCGTAGCCTGCCCCCGCCGTAGCCTGCTCCCACCGTAGCCCGTGCGCGTGACGGGGCGGCTGGTACGGACGTCGCTTTGACGTGCGTGGCGATAAGACCCGTCACGATCGTAGCGCTGATCACTCATCCATTGCCCGGACCGTGCCGCTATCGCTCGGACCGCGCCACTCGGCACCACCGAGTGTACGCTAAACATGCCACTCGCCGTCATCGAGTGGCACAAGATCTTCCAGCAACTGCGCATATGCCGATCCGCGTGCCACTCGGCGTCACTGAGCGCGCGATGCGCGCGCCACTCGATGGTACCGAGTGCGACGCCGTGGACATGCGGGGGCAGGGTGGCCGTCCCATCCCACACGGATGCGGCATCCTCGTGTGCAGTTGTCACTCAAATTATACAGGCTCATCTCAGGATGCTGCTCTATAGGCTCGACAAGCCCCAAAACCTGCCGTCCCCTGGTCGGCAGCTCTATAATGGCAGACCATGGAAGAGCTACTCTTGGACATAGTGACGCGTCTGCGCGAGCTGCCCGAGGGCGTGGACCCAAAGGCTGCGGTCAAGCTTGAGGGCATCGTGCGCGAGCACAACCGTGGCATCCTTGGCAACGCCCGCCACCTCTCGAAGCGCCGTCTGCTGCCCTTCTACCTGCACGTCAAGCAGGAGGATCCCGAGCGCTGGCGAGCCTGGGGCATCGACGCCGCGCTCGAGCGGCGCCTGCTGGGTGTCCTTCGCGTGAAGCCGCGCCGTACGGCGTCGGGTGTCGCGACCATCACGGTCATCACGCGTCCCCATCCCTGCTCGGGCGACTGCGTGTACTGTCCTTGTGACCTGCGCATGCCTAAGAGCTACCTTTGGAGCGAGCCTGCCTGCCGACGTGCCGAGAAGAACTACTTTGACCCCTATCTTCAGGTCTCGACGCGCCTGCGCGCACTCGACCAGATGGGTCACGCCACGGACAAGGTCGAGCTCATCGTGCTGGGCGGCACATGGACCGACTACTCCCACCCGTACCAGATATGGTTCGTGCGAGAGCTCTTTCGTGCGCTCAACGAGTGGCCAGCACCCTGGGACAGGCTCCGCGAGCGGTATGCGTTCTATCGCGACCTGGGCATCTCGAACTCGGCCGACGAGATCGCGCACCTCGTGGCTGCAGAGCAAGCGAGGGTCGAGGCGGGCGAGGAGAGTTACAACGAGGGCTTCGCGCGTCTCTATGGTGGGGGCGAGGCGTGTGCTGCGGCCGGTGAGTCTGGCGCCATGTCTGGCACGGGAGCTCGCTCGCCTTTCTGGGAGGCGTCTCGTCACATGGCGGCGAGCCTGGATGAGCTTGCGGTCGAGCAGCGGCGCAACGAGACGGCGGCCCATCGTGTGGTGGGTCTTGTGATCGAGACGAGACCTGATACGATAGACCCCGCCAAGCTCAGGCTCATGCGAAGGCTTGGTTGTACGAAGATCCAGCTTGGCATCCAGTCCACGCGCCAGGAGCTGCTTGACGCCAACCGGCGTCTCATGGACGTCTCTCAGATCAGACGTGCGTTCTCGCTCATCAGGCTCTTTGGCTTCAAGATCCACGCACACTTCATGGTGAACCTCCTCGGTTCGACGCCCGAGGACGACAAGGCTGACTTTCGAGCCTTCGTTAGTGACCCAGGCTTTTTGCCCGATGAGGTAAAGCTCTATCCCTGCTCGCTCGTCGCGGGCACGCGGCTCGTCAGCGAGTACGAGCGAGGGCGCTGGCGTCCCTACACCGAGGGCGAGCTTCTGGACGTGCTCGTGGCCGACACGCTGGCGACGCCCCCTTATGTCCGCATCTCCCGCATGATCCGTGACATCAGCGCCGAGGACATCCTCGTGGGTAACAAGAAGGCGAACCTGCGACAGATGGTCGAGGGCGAAATCACCCGTCTGGGCCTTGCGGGGGACGTCCGTGACATACGCTTTCGCGAGATCGCGCACACGTCGCTTGATCTAGAGGCCCTGCACATCCACGACTATGGCTATCGTACGGCCACCACGCACGAGCATTTCCTCGAGTGGGTCACACCAAAGGACCGCATAGCGGGCTTTTTGCGCCTCTCGCTTCCGTGTTGGGACGAGCTCGCCTCGGGTGCGCTCGATGTTCACGAAGACGAGCTTCCCGTGCGTCCAAACGAGGCGATGATCCGAGAGGTTCACGTCTACGGCCAGGTCGCTCACCTGGGCAGGGCGGACTCGTCCTCGCAGCACAGGGGTCTTGGTCGCGAGCTCGTAGAGCGTGCCTGCAACGTCGCTCGCGCCGCAGGTTACGGCTGCATCAACGTGATCAGCTCTGTGGGCACGCGTGAGTACTACCGTCGCCTGGGCTTTGCGGACGTAGGCCTCTACCAGCGTCGGGAGCTTTGAGCTTTTTAGGGGGCGTAGGGCCACGGCCAGCTGCGGGTGGCGAGCCTAAAGGGGGCTCGGTCCCCTCTGCTACACTGGTGTCCGAGGCCCAGCCACAAGGGGGCTCGCTCGCTAGCGGAGAAGGCGGAGGGGGAAGGCATGTCAGACATACGTATCGCCACCATAGGGTCCAGCGCCATTACCGAGCGCTTTGTCGATGCGCTTGCAAAGGTTGACGGCATCAGCTATGTTGCTGCCTACTCGCGTGATCTTACCAGGGCGCGGGCATTTGGCGAGCCACGCGGTGCCACGTGCTTCTTTGACAGCCTAGGAGAGCTCGTCTCGAGTGACGCCGTCGATGCCGTCTACGTTGCCTCTCCCAATGGCCTTCACGCTGCACAGGCCCTGCGCTGCGTTAAGGCAGGCAAGCACGTGTTGGTCGAGAAGGCCTTCGCCGCCAACGAGCGGCTCGCCCGCGAGCTGTTTGACGCGGCGCATGCCTCGGGCGTCGTCGCCCTCGAGGCTATGCGCAACCTCCATACCGAGGGCTTCGCGGCGATCGAGCGCAATCTCGGGCGCTTGGGTGCGCTCAGGCAGGCCACACTGCGCTTTGGCAAGGTGACCTCCCGCATCAAGCGTCTCAATGCGGGTGAGTACGTGAGCCAGTTCGATCCCGCGCTGGCCTCTGGGGCACTCGTGGACATTGGCGTCTATGTGGTCGAGCCGGCGATCGCCCTCTTCGGTAGGCCCGATCGCGTGAGAGCGTCACTTGTGACAATACCGGTTCCCTGGGGCGGAGACGAACCATATGTGACTGTTGACCTTGCAGGCTGCATCGTCTTGGAATATGCGGATAAGGTCGTGGAGCTTGCCTATAGCAAGGTGGGCGACGACCTGCTTGCGTCCCAGGCCATGGGGGATGCGGGCACGCTTATCTGGGATGCCACCAACTGCCCGCGTAAGGTCACGTTCGTCACCCACGAGGACGTGGGCATGGCGTACGCGACGGTGGGTGGCGCAAAGGAAGAGATTCCCGTCAGTGTCCCCGAAAACGACATGGTCTGCGAGATCGAGCTCTTCCGCGATGCGGTTGGGGGAGTTGCCAGCGCGCTTGGGCGCGTCGGGCGCTTCGAGCAGGTCACCATCGATTCCCTGGCCGTCATGGACGAGGCCCGCGCCCAGGCGGGCGTGCGCTACCCCCATGATGAGGAGGACTCGGCTGCGGGTGTGCTCGCGCCCATGTGAGGACAGGGTACTCGGGCGAGGATGGGGTGCCCATGTGAGGACAGGGCGCTCGGTGGGCGCGGGCGTCGACTCAATGAGCCGAGAGGCATCCTGGCCCCGTCCCTCACGGAAAGACGCACTCTGCAACCTGCGCCTCACGGAAAAGCGCATTCTGCGGGCGCCAAGACAGCGCCAAGGCAGGGCAAAGGATGTCGAAATTCTTGAGTCCGGATAGACGAGCGACTATTCTAAGGTTGCTTTGCGTGACTGCTCTCTGGTTGCACAAACTGATGTCGTGGTAGCGGAAGCTTAAAGCTCGATCCTGGGAGCGGATCCCGTCAGCTGCCCTTGTGTCGAGTCCTTGCGCGCAGTGTCAACGAGACCTACAATATTTGCAGCTTCAGTCAAGCATTTAAACAAGGAGGTTGCGTGATGAGGTGCGTGGGAGGGGCTCTGTTGGTGCCCCTGTCAGCTACGGTTGTTGCGGTGGCTGTTGGCATGGCCTTAAGCCGGGTGTGCGCCAGGATCACCGCTCAGGTCTCAGTGCTCCGGCGGGCCTCTTTTGCTCTTTGTCCCCTCGTCGACGTGGGGAGGCTTGCCTCATGAGGGGCCTGTCCATGGTGAACTCCTACTCCATTATTGCCATGGGGTGGGGCTACGTGCGGTATGGCTTTCCTAGGTCCTGGCTAATCCTCACCCTCTTGGCTAACGTGGCGCTCTCCCTCGTGCTTGCCGCGCACATCGACAGTCTCAGGGGGCGTTGCACCGTGCCGGTCGAGGCTGAGCTTGTCCGGAGCGAGCACCGCGAGGCGCTCCGTCCCCTCTATAGTCCTTTTTCGAGGATTCATTGGATGCATGACGTCTGGCGTTACCGTTGGGGTGATGACGTCTGTTTTGCGGAGGACACCATCCCCCCTCTCATGTGCTTGTTCGGGCCGCTCGTGGGCATCAGGCGCTCGGGCACCATCTGGGTGGACCCGTCCCGTTCGCCGTACGCAACGTACGGGGGCGTCCTGTCTCCGGACTGGAGGTACCACCTGCGCTTCTACTTTGGCATGGCTGCTTTCTGCCTGTTGGCTGCAGTCGCGCTGGCCGGCAGCGCACTCAGGTGAGCCCATGTAGCCGTGCAGGGTGGTACGAGTAGGGTCTCGGCGAGGCCAGCTCTGTACCCCGCAGGCACAGGGGAGCCGAGCGTAGGTCTTCCTGCATCTTTAGGCGACGAGCGGGTACGACATGCGCCTTATGCCAGGTCCTTGTGCGCTCTGTGAGCGAGGCCTATACTACCTATAGCTTCGGTCAAGCATTCAAGCAAGGAGGCAGTGCGGTGAGGCGTGCGAGAGGGGCCCTGTTGGTGTCCCTGTCGGTTGCGGTTGTTGTGGTGCTTGGCATGGTCTTTAGCCGTGTTCGTGTCAAGATCACAGGCCAGACGTTGTTCCCTGGCGTGCTACAAGGCAACGCAGGTGACAAGCCTAGCGTCTTGCGTGAAGATGATACCAGGAGGTTTACCAACAGCCTGAATGGTCTGGGTGCTGCTGTAGCATCCCCCTCTAATCTGGGGTGGAACCTTGCAATGAGTGGTCCCACGCCAGTGTCCCAGTGGGTCTCCCTTGTCTTTGGCACTCTCTCTGGTATGGGGTGGGCCGCCTCATGAGGTTCCTGTCCATGGTGCACTCCTACTCCACCCTGCTCTTGGTGTACTGGTGTGTGCGGTATAATTTCTCAGTGCCTGGGCTGATCCCCATCCTCGTGGTCAATGCGGTGTTGTCTTTTGTGCTCGCCGCGCACATCAGCAGTCGCAAGAGGCGCTGCACCGTGCCGGTTGAGGGCGAGCTCGTTCTTAGCGAGGTCCGTGAGATACCCGACTCTCCCTCGTATGGTCGTGGGGGGAAGATTCAGTGGGTGCACGACGTCTGGCGGTACCGTTGGGGTGATGACGTCTGCTTCGTTGAGGACACCATCCCCCCTCTCGTGGGTTGGTTCGGTCCGCTCGTGGGCATCAGGCGCTCGGGCACCATCTGGGTTGACCCGTCCCGTTTGCCGTACACGTTATATAGGGGTGCCTTAACTCCGGACTGGATATATCACCTGCGCTTCTACTATGCTACGGCCGCCCTCTGCCTGCTGCTTGCGGCCATCACGGCCGTGACGTGCGTGGGCCGACTCACGTAGGGACTCGCTGAGGCAAGCCCCGCGTCCTGCACCCCGGGAAGCGGGGCGCCCCGCCAGACCGTCCGTGACCGACGGGCGCAGAAGAGTTATGATGAGCTTACTCAGCCGATGCCCATGGACGTCGATGTCCCTGGCCATCGCTGTCCATGGCTGTCAGCTCCGACCTAACCTCCTGGAGGACACTGTGTTCAACAAGCGTCTCCTAGCTCTTGTTCCCACTGCGACGAGGAGGTCCATTGTCGCGGCTATCCTTCGCCTGCTCTCGCTTGGCTGTCAGGTGGCGGTGCTTGTGTGGCTTGCCGATATCCTCATGGACGCGCAGGCGAGTCTGAGCGCGGACATTGCGGTACCCTCCGCCTGCATCGTCCTGCAGCTCGCCTTTGGCGCATGTGCCGAGGCAGCGGGAAGACGTGCTGGTGCCGCCGCCGTTACGACGCTCACCAAGGAGGTCTTCGAGAAGCTTATCGGGTCGGGGACCACCCTTCCCTCTCGGATGAGTGAGGGAGAGGCGAGCCAGCTTGTTGGTGAGGGTGCGCAGCGCCTGCGCCCCTACTTCCAGGACTACCTTCCACAACTCGTCTTTGCCCTGCTTGCCCCCCTTGGCCTGCTTGTGCTGCTCCTTGCGGTCAGTCCTCTCGCAGGTGTGCTCATGCTTGCGTTCGTCGTGCTCATGCCTGCCTCGATCATGATGCTTATGGGTAGGGCGAAGCGCTTCATGGGTGCCTACTGGGACGATTACGTTGATCTTTCCAGCGCGTTTCTCGATGCCATCCGGGGACTCGTAACGCTCAAGGGCTTTAGGGCAGATGCGAGCTGGCAGGGACGTCTTGCCCGGCTGGCAAAGGAGTTTCGCCAAGCAACGATGAGGCTGCTCAGGGTGCAAATGGGAAATGTCCTGCTCATGGACCTCTTCACCTATGGCGGCATCGCCACAGGCGTCGTCGTGGCGACGCTGCAGTGTGCGGCTGGGGACATATCACCATCGGCTGCCCTTGCGATCGTGTTCATCTCGAGCTTCTTCTTTCTGCCGATGCGCCGCCTTGGCTCGCTCTTCCACACGGGCATGAACGCCAATGCCGTCTGCGAACGGATCTTCGCGCTTCTCGATGCCGAGGACCAATTTGCCACAGACGAGCAGGTTGATCTTGGAGGTCCAGACATCGCGTGCTCCAATCTGAGCTTCTCGTACGATGGCAAGGTGAAAGCCCTTGACGGCGTGGACTTTGACGTGCCGGCCCATACCCTCATCGGCGTGACCGGCCCAAGTGGTTCGGGCAAGTCCACCCTCATTCGCGCCATTGCGGGCGGGTGTGTGGGCTATGAGGGCAGCATCCGCGTTTGCGGCGTCGAGCTCTCGAGAATTTCCTGCGAGTCGCTCTTCTCTGTCGTGAGCGTCGTCTCACAGCAAAGCCACGTCTTCAAGGGAAGCTTTCGGTCGAACCTGCTGCTCGGTAAGGAGGATGCCAAGGACTCGGAGCTCTGGGGCGCGCTGCGAAACGCCCAGCTCGATGCCTTCGTGCTCTCGTCCGGCGGCCTTGACGCACAGGTTGCGGAGGGGGGAGCCAACCTCTCGGGTGGCCAGCGGCAGCGCCTGTGCTTTGCCCGCGCCCTCTTACGAGACACGCCCATCTACGTCTTCGATGAGGTCACGTCCAACATCGACGCCTCGAGCGAGCGCAAGCTCCTGGATGGGATCTCCCTGCTCTCGGTGACCCATACTGTGATCATGGTCACCCATCGCCTGAGCGCACTTGCCCTTGCGGACGAGATCTACGTTATGGACGAGGGACGCGTTGCCGAGAGGGGCACCCACCCGGCGCTCATGGCCCGAGGTGGCCTGTATCGGCGGCTCTGGGATCGGCTTGCCGACCTCGAGACATTTGCAGCGCAGGCGGGCGTCGAGTACGACGAGGATCGCTACGTGCCGACCGACGCGGAGCTGCGTGTTGCGAAGGTCGTGGCTACGCACTCCATACCCCTCATGGGAGCCCAGGCCATGCAGGCCGCCCTCGAGGCACTGAGCTATCGCGCCTACTCAAGCGCGCCCGTGGCTGGCTTACCCAAGGGGCATCCTGCATGGATTCCCCTGCCTGACTTCGGGGAGCCGAAGGCTCCTGCGGATCAGGTGGCCGTGGGGACAGGGGGAAGCGATGAGTCGGAAGAGGACCACAGACAGGACTCTGGGCTGTCTGAGGAGAAGGACGGCAATCCGTCGCGTCGCAGCCGACTTAAGACCATCCTGTCCATGCTTCGCCTCACGCGGGGCATGGGCAAGGAAGTCCTGCTTGCAGCCCTGCTAGGTACCTTGGGTGACCTCTGCGTCGTCGCCCAGCTCGCGCTCGCAGGCTGGGCCGTCTGGGTGTTGGCTCCCGCTTCGGCAGGGCCGGGCACGATGTCCTGCCTTGTGGCCATCTGCACGCTCGCCCTTGTCCGGGCGGCCCTGCACTACGGGGAGCGGCTCCTCACCCACGACCAGACCTTCCGGACGCTTGCTCTCGTGAGGGACAGGGTCTTCGGTGCGCTCAGGCGCCTCGCCCCGGCGCGCCTCGTCGCCCGGGACGCGGGCGACCTCGTCTTACTGCTTACCTCCGACGTCGAGTCGCTCGAGGGCCTCTACTCTCGCACGCTCGCGCCGACCGTCTCTGCCATCCTCTGTTCGGCGCTCACCATTGCGGCCGTGGGAAGCCGTGCCTGGCAGCTGGGACTTGTGGCGCTTGTGGGGGTCGTCTCGCTGGGCATCGTCCTGCCCCTTGTTGCCAGCTCCCTCACGCGCAGGCGCGCAGAGAAGCTCAACGCGTACTCGGTGCTCATGAGCTCGTTTGTGCTCGATAGCCTAGACGGCATCTTCGACCTCGTCCAGTGCGGTCGGGCACGCGCCTATGTTAAGGAGCTGGAGACCCACGCGGGCTCGCTCGAGGCAGGGGAGAGACCCCTTGGCTGTGCGGTCGCGCTCGCCTCCGCCCTCGCCGGGATTCTCGTGACGCTCGTGAGCTGCGCCATGACGGTGGCTGCTGTGGTGCTCATCTCAAAGGGCGCCATGAGCCCGGGCGTAGGCGCGGCCTGCGTGCTTGCGGTCATGGCCGACGCCCGGATCGTTGCGGACGTCAGTCGCCTTGGCTTCTCGCTCCAACGGACGCTCGAGTCCGCCAACCGCATCATCGACGTGATGGAGGAGGAGCCTGCGGTCGAGGAGGTCCCGCCAGGCCCTGGCCCGCATGGGAACCAGGATCTAGGTGCCGTGCCTGTCGAGGCGAGGGACGTCTCTTTCTCCTATGGGAAGAGGGAGGTGCTCCACGGCCTGTCCCTTCGGGTCAGGGCCAATGCCCTGCTCAGGCTCACGGGTCCCTCAGGTGCTGGCAAGTCGACCTTGCTCAGGCTCATCATGCGCTACTGGGACGTGGGTGCGGGGTCCATCACCGTCGGCGGCAGGGACGTGCGCTCGATCGCCTCGGATGAGCTGCGTACAAGCGTCTGTCAGATGACCCAGGACAGCTACCTGCTGGATGCGACCCTGCGTGAGAACCTCCTCATCGCCCGTCTTCGGGCGAGCGACGAGGAGCTTGGGCGTGCCATCGACGCCTCCGCGCTTCGAGAGGTTGTCGATCGTTTGCCTCAGGGACTCGACACGCCCGTCGGCATGCACGGGACGGCGCTTTCCGATGGGGAGCGGCAACGCGTGGGGCTCTGTCGCGCGCTCGTCTCGAGTGCCCCCCTCATGCTGCTCGACGAGCCTACGAGCAGGCTCGATAGCCTGAACGAGGCCGCAGTCCTTTCTGCCCTGAGGGCGGCGGCAGGGGGCAGGACCATCGTCTTGGTGAGCCATCGCCGTGTCGCCGCAGCCATCGCGGACGAGACGTTCGTGCTTCAGGCGAAAGGACGATAGGGCTTTCAACGACAGTGAGCGTGGCATGTTAGCATGACACGCCTCTCACGAATGCCCCAGCAAGTTTACTCTTGCAAACGCATCCGAAAAGGGCTATAAAGTTACCCACACCTAAGCCGAATCGGATAGTTATATGTGACAATTTTAATAGCAATTAAGTTCGTGTAGCGCACGTACGAAGGGTCGTGTTCCGTGGAGATATTTGTCGCAAACTTCTTGATTGCCCTGAGGGAGGGCGTCGAGGCCGCTCTGGTGGTAGGCATCCTCATCGCCTATATCTACAAGGTCGGTCGCAAGGACATCATGCCTAAGCTCTGGCTGGGTGTCGCGCTCGCCGCTGTAATTCCTTTGGGTCTTGGCGTCTGGTGGACCTGGGGACCCTACACCATCACCTTCCAGACCCAAGAGATCCTGGGAGGGTCGCTCTCCATCGTGGCCATGGCCTTCGTCACCTGGATGATCTTCTGGATGGGAAAGAACTCACGCAAGCTTGCGCAGAGCGTGCGGACCCAGGCCGAGGAGGCGCTCGACGCGGGCAATGTCATGGGTCTCGTCTGGCTCGCCATCATATCGGTGGGACGCGAGGGGGCCGAGACTGCCGTCTTCGTCTGGGCGACGGTCAAGTCCTCGGGCGAGCAAGGCGTCGTGGGGCCGGCAGCCGGTGTGCTGCTCGGCCTGGTCGCCGCCATCGTCGTGGGCTACCTCATATACAAGGGCTCCGTCCTCATAGACATCCACAAATTCTTTGCTGTGACCGGCTACCTACTCATTTTGGTCGCTGCTGGCATCGTGATGTATGGCGTCAAGGATCTCCAGGAGGCCGGCGTGATCCCGGGATATGGCGTTAGTCTCTATGACTGCTCTAGCGTGATCCAAGGTGTCGCGCATACGTGGTGGTTCGTGCTCCTGCGGGCCTTCTTCAACCTCGACATCCTCTTCGCGCCCACTATTGCGCAACTTGGGGCGTGGGTCGCCTACCTCGCGGTGGTGCCTCTCCTCTTCACGCTGCAGCTGCACGGTGTGATCTTTACAGATAAGAGCGCCTCGCACGAAAAGCAGGGCGACACGCCCCAGGTTGCCGAGACGAGCGCGGTGTCGCAGGAAGAGGACAGGTCAACCTAGCCAGCCGATGGCTTAGGGTTTTCGACATGCAGGCAATGGACGTGGGAAGAAAGGATAGTTTCTATGATCAAACTGAACTCAGGTTCTTGGTGGAGGAAGGCCACGGCAGTCGCGCTTGCCGGCGCCCTGGTCGCGATGCCTCTTGCCGGTTGCCAGTCCAACTCGCCGAGTGGCTCAGGTGGCTCCGGTACCTCCCAGACAGCGAGTGACAAGTCCTCCAACAACATTGATGTCACGATCACCGATGACTCCTGCAAACTCACGGCCAACTCTGCCCAGTCCGGCACCGTGACCTTCACCGTCACGAACAAGGGGACTACCGTCAACGAGTTCGAGATCCTCGCCGAGGACAAGCTGCAGATCAAGACCGAGCGCGAGAACATCACCCCTGGCACCACCGTCACCGTGACCGCCCAGCTCGAGCCTGGTACCTACTACACCGCGTCCAAGACCAACATGGTCGGCGCGCTCGTCGATGCCACGAAGTTCGAGGTCACCGACTCTGGCAAGGAGGTCAAGGTCTCTGACGATGAGCAGCAACTGCGCGAGGCCGCCCAGACCAACTACACCTCCTACGTCAAGGACCAGTCTGGTCAGCTCCTCGAGGCAACCAAGGCCTTCGCCGAGGCGTACAAGAAGGGCGACTACGATACCTGCCGCAATACCTATGCGATCGCGCGCCTGCACTACGAGCGCATCGAGCCCACGGCCGAGGCCTTCGGTGACATCGACCCCTACCTCGACGAGCGTCGCGCCGATGCGGGCGACGACGGTTACGTGACCGACTTCTCCAGCTACAAGCCAGGGACCAACCTCCACGAGGCAAAGTACTGGACCGGCTGGCACGCCATCGAGCTTGACCTGTGGACCAAGGACTCGGGCTACACGAACGAGTTCCGCGCGGCTCTGGCCGACACGCTCGTAAGCGACACCCAGAGCCTCTACGACCTCGTGTACTCCAATGACTTTAGGGTCTCGCTCGACGAGATCTCCAACGGCGCCATCTCGCTTCTGGAGGAGGTCGCGACCACCAAGATCACCGGCGAGGAGGAGGCCTTCTCCCATACCGACCTCTATGACTTCCAGGCCAACATCGAGGGTGCCAAGGTCGCCTATGGGGATGTCCGCGACCTCGTCAAGATGAAGAGCCCCGACACGGCTGATGCGATCGACAAGGCGTTCCAGCAGATGGAGTCCGAGCTTGCCAAGTACAACACCGGCACGGCCGAGAAGCCCGTCTATCCCTCCTACACCGAGATCGACGCAAACGCCGGCGAGAACCAGACGGATGACAAGCTCTCGAGCGGCGCCCGTTCCCTGTCCAACCAGATCAACGCCCTGCGCGAGTCCGTCGCGCAGCTGACGTCCATCGTACTAAAGGAGTCATAAGCGTCACGGCGCCTGGACTCATCTTAGTGCGGGCAAACTCCCTCGGGCTGGCGGCCACATGGCCGTCGGCCTGAGGGTCACAGCATACGTTCGAGCGTACGGAGGCGTCATAAGTCGCCTCCTCGTGTGTCAAAAGAGAGGAATGCCCATGTCTGATAGCCTGGAGGAGGGACGCGAGCGGGACGAGGACGGCATCACCAGGCGTGGTGCCCTCAAGGGACTCGGGGCGTTCGCGGCCGGAGCGGTTGCCACGGTGGCACTCTCGGGCTGTAGCAGTTCGAGCGCGAACGGTGGCGCAACGGTCGAGGGAACGACGTCAAACCTCATCGAGACAGACGTTCCCGTCGCCGCCAACGACTGGACCGACAATGGAGCCTATGTGCGCAACGTCCAGCGCATGAGCCAAAAGATGCGTGGCGTCGACCATCAGCCCGGCGTGACGTCGGCCCAGCAGAACCTGCAGGCCGTCGCCTTCGACATGACGAGTACCGCTACCCGTGATGACTTGATCAAGCTCCTCAAGACCTGGACCACCTATGCCGAGAACCTCTGTGGCGGCTATCCTGTCAACGGACCTAACTCCGACAAGAACGCCTCGCCGCTCGACTCCGGGGAGGTGTACGACCTCGGCGCCAGCAACCTCACCATCACCTTCGGCTTTGGGGCGTCGCTGTTCCAGACCGCCGACGGAAAGGACCGCTACGGCCTCGCCTCCATCAAGCCCCAGAAGCTTGATCTGACCATGCCGCATTTCTCGGGCGACCAGTTGCAGAGCGACGAGTGTGGGGGAGACCTCTTCCTGCTCATTGGCTCCGAGGATCCCAAGGTCGCCTTCCATGCTGCGCGAAACCTCATCCGCGCCGCCTACGGCACGGCCACCATACGCTGGAACAAGGTGGGCTACTACCACACGATCTCGCCCGAGGGCTACGCGCATGCGGACCGTGACCTCTTTGGCTTCAGGGACGGGACAACCGCCCCAAGCGCGGAGGATGAGGACTATATGAACCGGGACGTCTGGATCCAGGATGGCGACGATCCCAACAGCGCTCTCTATAAGGGCGGCACCTACATGATGTGGCGCTCCTTCGACATGAAGATCGAGGCGTGGGACCAGCAGACCCTGGCCGAGCAGGAGCGCATCATCGGTCGCACCAAGCTCGAGGGCATACCGCTTTCGGGTGGCGAGGACGAGACGGCCGAACCCGATCCCAGCGCCACGGATGAGGATGGCAACCCGCTCATCGATCCCAAGAGCCATGTGGGGCTCTTCTCGTCCTTACGTCACTCGTCTGGGCACACGATGTTTCGCTGGGGCTGGAACTTCTCGAATGGCTTCAACGCCGTTGGGCAGCTCAAGGCGGGCATGCACACCGGCGGCATGGTGAGGGACCCCGAGGAAGACTTCTACGCGTTCATGCGACTCTGGCGTGACTGCGACCTCACCGAGTACATGTCATTTACGAGTTCGGCTGTCTGGCTCATGCTTCCGGGCCTCCAGAAGGACCAGACCTACATTGGCCAGCAGATCTTCGAGGCCGTCTAGGGGTGGCAGGGACAGGTGTGGGCACCATGCCCTCGGGCACGGTACCTGCTGCGATCCGCAAACCACAGAGCAGGCGGGACCCTGCATCGTGAGGGTGTCCAAGGGGGCTGCCCTGCGCGAGCGAGGCGTTCCGTCGTCCCTGCACGTGTGAAGGAGCGTGTCCATGGAACATGGGCCTAACAAAAACCTGCTGGTTCGATCGGCCGTCGTGGCGGGGACGACCCTTGCGCTCGCGGGGTTCAGCACCTACACGGCCCTCTCTGCCGCACGGGCACAGGAGGCGGCTCAGAGCCAGCGCAACTCGGGCGAGCGAGGAGCGCTGCTCAAGGACGGTACGTTTACGGGAGCTGCTCGTTCGTTCGGAGGCGTCATGCACGTCTCGGTCGTCGTCTCGAACGGCTACATCACAAGCATCGAGGTGACTGGTACGGGAGACAACAGTCCCTACTTCGATCGCGCAAAGGAGAAGGTCATCCCTGCGATCGTCGACCGGCAGAGCGTGAGCGTGGATACTGTGAGCGGCGCCACGTTCTCGAGCAAGGGGATCATGAACGCAATCAACAATGCCCTCGTGTCGGCGGGGGCTATGGAGGGGCAGACTGCGAGGACCAACTTGACGACCTCAAGTTCGTCGAAGCCCCACTCGACCGCTGAGCTCAAGAAGCTTGCGCAGCAACGGGCTCCAGAGGCACCTCCCTGGTGGGAGGTCACCGTCGATGATCTGCTGGGTACCAACGATGACGGTACGGGTGGATATAACTACACGATTCGTCAGGGTTCGGGCGGTACCAACTAGGGGGCCATCGCATGAGCGATATCGCAGACGCCACGACGCCCGCGCAGCGCGATGCCAGGCCTGCGGCAGGCGACGCGGGAGATGTCAAGGTAAGCAGGGCCGAAGATGGGACTGCCCGCAGGTCAGGGCAACAGGTAAGTCCCCGTAAGCGCCGCCATAACTTCGTGAGGTGGACACGCCTTGGCGTTCAGCTGGTCTTTCTCCTCCTCTCGCCGCAGGCGTTCTCGACTGCCTTCTCGGCAGCGCGCTCCATCATGGTGAGCCTGGGCAAGGGCGAGGCCATCGAGATGACGGGCTTTACGATTACGCTCGTGGCCCTTCTCGTTCACACGATCGTGTTCGGTCGCTTCTTCTGCGGCTATGCCTGCGCCTTCGGCACCTTGGGAGACCTGCTCTTTCAGCTCGGAGATGCTATCCGGCGCAAGCTGCGCCTGAGGTCGCTCAGTATCCCCGACAAGGTGGAGGATGTCCTGCGACTCCTCAAGTACCTTGTCCTTGTGGCCCTGCTCGCAGGGTCCTTTCTTGGTGCGGGTTCGATCATCAGCTCCGCCTCCCCCTGGACTGCCTTCGGGCACCTTACGAGCCTCTCGCTCGGGAGCATGGGGATCGCGGGCGGTATCATCCTTCTCGTGCTGATGGTGCCCATGCTTCTCAAGGAGCGCGTGTTTTGCGAGTTTCTTTGTCCGCTTGGCGCACTCTTCTCGCTCATGCCCATCATCCCCAGGTCAAATCGCCATCGCAATCCCCATGACCTCGCTGGCAGCGCCGGCTGCAAGCGTGCCTGCCCCGTGCGCATCTATCCGCCCGGCGAGGGTCGGTGGATGGGGGAGTGCATCCAGTGCGATCGTTGCGAGTGCGTGGCCAGGCCCGGGTGCGTGACGCTTGGTCCCGCCCTGCAGCGTGCCGAGGAGGCCCTGCACCACCAAGGATTCGCATGTGAGGGCAGGGTCGCGTGCGCGAGCGGGTCCCAGCGGCCGACCGCGCCTCGGCCCTCCTCCTATCTCTTTTGGCACGACTATCGCACGCTGAGGGTCGCCGCCCTTGCCCTGGTGCTGCTCGGCCTCCTGTGGCTTGGGGGCACCCTCAACTACCTGCCCGCTTCGCCTCTCGTCTCCTGACGACTGATGGCTGGCGTCCGTCCACCGCTCATAGAGGGCGCGGGGGAGTTCTTTGACACCCTCGTGCGCATCAGGGCTGACTGTGACCAGCGTCTCATCGATGCCTGCCTGACGCGCTGCGCCTTCTTTCACAGCACGCTCTCGCGCTTCGACGACACGAGCGATGTCGGACGCATCAACGCCGCAGCCGGCAGGCGCGTGCGCGTCGCTCCCACGACGGCGCGGCTCGTCTCTCTTGCGCTGGAGTACTCCCGTCTCACGGGGGGTCTCTTTGACATCATGTTGGGCGTGGTGCTCGAGCTCTGGGACTTCAAGGAGGGTCAGATTCCCACGAGCTCATCGCTCGAGGAGGCCCTTCGTCACGTGGGCAGCGAGCACGTTCATGTTGTGGGGACCCAGGTCTGGCTCGACGACCCCCTTGCCAAGATCGACCTTGGCGGGATCGCGAAGGGTTACGTTGCCGATGACCTTGCTGTGGGTCTGAGGGCTGCCGGCTGCGAGCATGCTGTCCTCAACCTGGGAGGAAACGTCCTGTGCGTGGGGTCGCGTCTTGACGGCAGTGCCTGGCGGGCTGGTGTCGCGCGCCCCGGTAAGCCCTTTGGGGACCCCATGGCCCTTTGCCGGCTCAAGGACCAGAGCCTCGTCACGAGCAGTCTCTGTGAGCGGGCGTTCTCTTGCGCAGGGAGACGCTACGGCCACATCCTTGATCCGCGCTCAGGACACCCCGTCGCAACCGATGTCGCAAGCGTGACCCTGCGGACCGAGCATTCGGTGGACGGGGAGGCCCTGGGCAAGAAGCCCTTCTTCTTGGGCATGGCCGAGGCGCTTTTGTACCTCGACTCGCTGGAGGGCGTGGATGCTCTCCTCGTTGGCATGGACGGTAGCGTGGCGCAGACCTCAACGGGTGCCTTCGAGCTGCTCTGACGCCTGTGAGGCTCTTGCCGCTGGCGAGGCGCTAGCTGTGGGCGAGGCACCCCAGCGCCCCGTCTATGGCCGACTTCACGATGGTCGCGTGCTCGTCCGTGGCGTTCAGACACCCTACCCAGATGAGCCTGCCACTGGAGTTCATGCCGCGCTCGACTGAGCCGCCCGTGCGCTCTACCACGGGCTTTGAGCCCTCACCTTCAAGTGCGGGCACAATCTCGTAGGCGATGTCATAGATGGTCTCGAGGCAGTCAACGGCAAAGCCCGGACAGCAAAAGTAGACGCGCGAGCTTTCGTCTCGCCAGCCGGCGAGCACGTCTTTTGCGAGAGGAGACGCCCAAGACTTCTCATGCGGCCCGAAGACGCTCTGGTAGCAGACGTGTATGCTCGCAGGATCGATGCCAAGCTCCCGTGCCACGAGGTCGGCTGTGGCTCTCGTCTGGGACCGGTAGCTGTCACCCGCCCGCTCATCCTTGAGGGGAATGGCGTGAAACGAGAGCACCAGGTGCTCATCGCTGGCGTTCGTGAAGCCGGCCTCCGTGATGTGCCGTGCGACCTCGCGGATGTAGAGCGGGTTGTCAAAGTAGTGGTCTATCACCTGGTATGGAACGTTCCAGCCAAGCTCGCGTAGGGCGCGACTAAAGGAGTCCACGACCGACTGGGTGATGCAGTAGGCGCTCTGTGGATAGAGCGGCAGGAGTATGAGCTGGTCGCAGCCCTGCTCATGGAGCTGCCAGAGCCTGGAGGCGATGGAGGGCTCGCCGTAGCTCATGGCGCTCATCACGCTGACGCTGGGCAACTCGCCTGCACGATCACCATCGAACAAGGCCTGCACTTTGCGACAGAGCAGCTCCTGGTTGGTGACGAGAGGGGAGCCCTTCTCTGTCCAGACGAACTGGTAGCGCCTCGAGGACGTGAACTTGCGCTTCGGGAGTATGAGCTTGAATACCAAAAGGTGCCAGAGGAAGAAGGGAAGCTGCCGTATGCGCGGATCCATGAGGTAGGCACCAAGGTATGCCTCGACGTCATCGGGGGCAGGTGAGGCGGGGGATCCGGTGTTGGCGATGATGACGCCTATGCTTCGCGTCGTGCTGTGGGGTGCCGTGTCGTGGGCCATGGTCGTGTCTCTCACGTGTCGGGGTTGGCGCGCTGCCAGACAAGGATAGCCTCTTGGGGCTCCAGGGGTGTTCTGAGTCCAACCTACCTCACGATCTCGTCACGGCCGCTCGTAACTTCTCACGAGCAGGCCAGATGCCCAAAGAGACACGGAACAAATCAGCCTGACTCCCCGGCACTTCCTGAGCCCGCTGGACACAGGCCCGAACCGTCGCTTGCCCTGAGGACCTGCGCTCGGCTGCGGGGGAGGGCCGTGCGCGCGGCCTCGCGGAGGGACGCATCCCGGCCCAACGCCTCACGGAGAGGTGTGGCCTGCGGCTCCCACGTCGCGCAGACTGCGCCTTTCCGTGAGGGGCGGGGGCCAGAATGCGCCTTTCTGTCACATCGCGGCGCCCGGGAAGTGTGGGGCAACCCCCCCGCCAGCCTGCGGGGCACTATGGAGAATGCCTCAACTGGGCAAACGCGCTCGAGCAACCCCCCGCCAGCCTGCGGGGGGGGGTTGCGCCAGGGCCCGCAAGCCTCGGCCTGGGGTCTGGCTGCACGGAGGGGCGCAGTCTGGGCAGAGGGCCTCGCTGATGGCGCGCCCCGGCCAAGTCGGGACACCATCAAGCTGCCAGTTGTGGGCTAAGGAGGTGCCGGGAACTCAGGATCAGCCCGACCAGTCGAGAAACCGTCCTGTCCGTAAAGAGACTCCCGCGAAGGGTCGTCTCCGGGTAAGGGTAAGGTCCAGGTCACACCCCGGCCGGGGTGTCTTGACGTCGGCGCAACGGCTGCGGGTTCGGAGTCCGTCCCGACCAGCACTGCCACTCGCCTCTGAATGTTCCGTCTTGTACGTTCACCACCGAGTGGCAGTGTACGGAGCGCTGCCCAGCACACTCACCGCCGAGTGGCAGTGTGAGACGCACTGCCCAGCACGCTCACCACCGAGTGGCAGTGTGAGACGCACTGCCACTCGCCCCCGAGCGTACCGGTCGCACTGCCACTCGGCCCTGAGCGTACCGATACGGTACGCTCGATGCTGTCTGGCAGTGAGGAACGCACTGCCACTCGCCCCTGAACGTGCCGCCCAGCACGTTCACTGCCGAGTGGCAGTGTGAGACGCACTACCCAGCACGCTCACCGCCGAGTGGCAGTGCACGGCGCGCTCCCACGTACGGCGCGCCGTCAGGTGCGGGTCACCAATGCGTTCCACATGCCCCCGAGCGCCTTGACGGCGTGCTACCTCATGCCGGCCTCTCTCCTGAGGAGCTCCAGGAGCTGCCCCCTGCCGTGCAGGCCCAGCTTCCCGAGGCCCCGCGCCCTATAGGAGTAGACGGTGGGGAGGGCAACGTGGAGGTGGGACGCTATGCCCGGCGCGGGGACCCCCTCCGCCGTCAGAACGCTGACGCTCGCCTCCAGCTGCGTGAGGCCGCGTCCCAGCAGGTAGAGCCTAGGGCGCTCGTCACAGGCGAGCATCGCGTCGGACAGCGCCGCGTCGCGTCCGCCGCGCGCCGCAAGAGGCACGAGGGCACCCACCGTCCCGAGGACCAGGTAGCCTGCAAGGACGCTTGCGGGGCCGGTTGGGCTGTTGCCCAGGACGCGCGTGCCCGCGAGGGTACAGAGGGATCCGAGCGCTATGGCCGCCTCCGCACCGCGAGCCCCCGCGCTGCGGGCGTCTCGCCCGGCCGTCCCGAGCGCCCGATGGAGCGAGAAGACCCCGGTCGCCATCATGGCGCATGTGACCAGCGAAAAGACGGTCACCCCACGATCCCCAAGACAGAGGGAGACGACGAGGGTAGCACACGGCACGAGCGCGAGGGCCACGACACGGCGTATGCCAGATGCTAGCGGTCGCCCTAAGCTGGCAATTGACGCGACTCGGCGCAAGGGGCGCACCCGAGCGACGAGCTCGGGCAGTGACTTGACCTTGAGCTTTCGGTAAGCCCTGCCGCGATAGGAGCTGACGGTGGGTTCTGACACGTGGAGCGTACCGGCAATGGCGCTTGCAGGCCAGCCCGAAAGCGTCATGAGAATGACCTGTCTCTCACGGCCACTGAGACTATCCGCCCCCCAAGCCCGACAAGCATCTTCTCATAGACTTGGGGTGCGAACGGAAGTTTGGGTCTTGCTGCCTCCCTGTCCGTACGTGGCTGCGCACTGCGCCGCGATGCTTGTCTGCCCACCACAAGTGCGATGACAAGCAAAGCAAGCGATGCTGCGAGCAGCGTCAGATGGTAGGCTGGGCCCACGTAGATAAACCCCGCCTGAGTACCCTCGGTCAGCATTCGCACGACAGCGCCGAGCGCATGTCCCGCTAGCAGGCTCCCCCATGGAAGCCAGCGACCCTCCAGGGACTCCGATAATGGCGAGGGCACGAGTAAGGTCGCCAGTATCATCCACAGAAAGCGACACAGCATGACAGCTACCACGATGACGACACGAGCATCCTTTGGAACGGTACCTCCCGTGGTAGCGTCCATCGATGAGAGGGCCAAGGCAAAGCCCGAGACAAGACCTAGCACGAGTACCGAAGTGGAAATCTGGCAGGGATGGGCCACAAGGTGGCGTGACGTCCCGCTCGAAGGCGACAGCAGAACAGCCAGCATGAGGAGCAACAGGCACAGCATACCCCATCCCAGCTCAAGACAGCGCATCCACGGCGTCACGGAGACATAGTTCCACTCTGACAGTACACCACGCAGGTACAGGCAGGCCAATTCGAACGCGATGAACGCGACGGAAAAGACGAGACACAGCAGGTGAGCCACCAAGGCGTTGCGGCCTCTTGCCGCCCATCCACCCGTGCGGTCCCAAGCCACGAGGAGGATGCCAATGGCAAGCACAAGTGTCGGCGCAAAGAATCCCGTGACGCCCACGGGAGGTATCGCGACGTACACCGTCGTCGTAGCGAGGCGGGGAAACGCGCCGGCAAGCGCCCCTGTTGCGATGGCGCATGGGCAGAGGAGGGTCGTCCAAGGGCGCGCGTGCCCGCGAGGCCTGTGCGAATCGTCGCTGCCGCCCGATCGACCTTGAGACATCATTTTCCCCGACATATCTCCTCCCTACCTGCCGATTACAGGGTTCCTTATACGCATAGCATAGGGTGGGAGCGGGCGTCGGTCTGCCATCAAGACCTATGCAATCGGCAGACGATGGCTTCTACCAGCACAAACAGAGCCCGATGCTTCTGTGGCACCTCGTGTGGTATCCTGCCTGCCGCCGTCACGCGACACGTGTGCAAACAGACGGGCAGGTGGTGTGACGCACGGTTTTTGCGTACGTGTACAGGTTGGTACACGCGAGCCGTCGCGCGTGGCTATGCCGATACTCCTCAGACTCCGCTCAGGCGGGTCCCGATGTTCGGCTGGTCGCCGTAGATAATCGCCAATCGGCCTTTCGTAGACTCACGCATTTGCCAGGAGTCGCGAAGAGCCCAAAAATGTCCACTAAGTTCGCTAAAACTACCATTGGTCTTGCACGCCATCAGAAGTCAGCCGTATACTACTACTCACCAAAATACACGATTGGTTCGGCCTTCCGTAGAGCTGGGCCTCTCGGAGAGTACCTACTGGGCACCCGAATCGATGGGAGAAGGAGAGACTGGTATGGAAGCTGTCATTGACGATCGAGCTTACGTGGCCACAGAGGATGAGGGTACAGCCCCGGTGAGAGGCGCGCAGTTGCCACTTGCAATGGTGAGCGAGGGACAGACCGCAACCGTCCTCAAGGTGCGTGGTAGCCAGGACCTACGCCAGCACCTCTCCGAGATGGGCTTTGTCCCTGGAGCCGAGATCGAGGTCGTGTCGCGTGTGGACGGGGACGTCCTCGTGAGCGTCAAGGGTGCGACCTTTGGCATTGGGCGCGAGATGGCGATGCGCGTCGTGACCGCCTAGCCTCGTGACCACCTAGTATCGCACCTCGCCACGCCCCAGTAAAAAGGCTGGCGGCATGACACCGCCCTCGCGCCGCGCGTGGGCTATCCTGCGCTGCGCAGGGACGTCATGGCAATAGGAGGTGCAGTCCTGTTTCGCTGCTGCGGCGGCATGGAGAAGGAAGGCATGGATGGCAACCCTGAAGGATGTGAAGGTCGGACAGAGCGCCACGGTGGCGCGGCTCAGCGGTACCGGCGCAATCAAGCGTAGGATCATGGACATGGGTCTTACCAAGGGTACTCAGGTGCTCGTGCACAAGGTCGCCCCGCTCGGCGACCCCATAGAGGTCACGGTGCGTGGCTATGAGTTATCGCTGCGCAAGGACGAGGCTGAGTGTATCGAGGTCACGGATGTTGCGAGGGCCTAGGCCCCTGCGCGAAAGGGTATCCCATGACAACTGAGAAACAGAAGCTGAACATAGCCCTTGCCGGCAATCCTAACTGCGGCAAGACGACGCTGTTCAATGAGCTCACTGGCTCGAACGGCTATGTGGGCAATTGGCCGGGCGTCACGGTCGAGAAGAAGATGGCAACCTGGAAGGCTGACAAGAATGTCACGTTTGTTGACCTGCCGGGCATCTATTCGCTCTCGCCCTACTCGCCAGAGGAGGTCGTCTCGCGCGACTACGTGGTGAACGACCGCCCCGACGCCGTGATCAACCTCATCGATGTCACAAATCTTGAGCGGAGCCTCTACCTCACGACCCAGATCCTGGAGGCGGGCTGTCCCGTGGTCGTGGGGCTCAATATGTGCGATCTCCTCAAGGAGCGCGGCGACGTTGTAGACACAAAGAAGCTGTCACAGATGCTGGGCGTGCCCGTGCTCGAGGTCTCGGCACTGCGCAACACCAACCTCGACGAGCTCGTTAAGTCGGGTATCGAGGCAGCCAAAAAGGGCGATGTCCCCGGCGGCGTGAGCTGCTTCTCATCTGCGGTCGAGGCTGCCCTCGATGCCATCTCCGCCGCGATCAAGGACAAGTGCAAACCCGAGCTTGTGCGCTGGTACTCTATCAAGCTGTTCGAGCGCGATGCGGATGCCATCAAGGCCCTGGGGCTCTCGTCCGACGAGCTTGCCTCACTCGAGGGCCATATCGCCTCAGTCGAGAAAGAGCGTGACGATGACTCCGAGTCCATCATCACCTCCGATCGCTACGACTGGATCGCCACGGTCATGGACGCCTGCGTGAAGAAGGCCCCCAAGACGCTCACGCGCTCGCAGCAGATAGACCGTGTGGTCACCAATCGCGTGCTGGGGCTTCCCATCTTCGTGGGCGTCATGATCCTTGTGTACTGGGTGGCCTTGGTGCTGGTAGGCAAACCGGCAACCGACTGGGTCACCGACAACCTCTTTGGCGACGGCTTCTTCGTGAACGCCCAGTCAGCCCAGCAGTTTGAGGAGGCCGATGACGCCTGGAAGGACAATCACTACAAAGACCAGATCAGCGGCTACATTGCAGCTGCGAAAGACGCAGGCGTAAGTGTCGATGGCGTCCAGGATGCCGTTGACGCGAAGGAACAAACCGACGAGGACAAGGAGACGATCTCCACCTTCGAGGATGCCGCCGGCCAGGCGGGTGTCGTCGCGACTGACGTCCCTGCCACGGACGAGGATGGCAACTTCCTCGATACCGATGGCAACGTCATCTCTCAGGTGGATGCAGACGGCAGCCCCGTGCTTGAGGGCGGCCAGCAGCTCCAGGTCGTTGACAAGGTAACGATCGATGACTTCAAGACTGCGCTTGACAGCCCCGAGCCTGACCAGCACGACTACGATGGCTTCGTGGACTCCATCCCGCACGTCGTCTCGGGCTGGCTCACGGGTGCGGGTGCCTCTGACATGGTGCAGTCGCTCGTGGGCGATGGCATCATCAATGGCGTGGGAGCCGTACTGAGCTTCATCCCACAGATCTTCTGTCTCTTCGTTGCCCTCTGCTTCCTTGAGGATTGTGGCTACATGAGCCGCGTTGCCTTTGTCATGGATCGCGTCTTTCGTCGCTTCGGCCTCTCGGGCAAGTCGTTCATCCCCATAATCATCTCATCGGGCTGTGGCGTGCCCGGCGTGCTCGCGACTAAGACCATCGAGAACGAGCGCGATCGCCGCATGACGGCCATGCTCACCACCATGATTCCCTGCTCGGCCAAGCTGCCGATCATCGCGCTCGTGATGGGCGTGCTCGTGGGCGCCGACAACAGTGCCTGGTGGGTGGCTCCCCTGTTCTACTTCATGGGCATCGTCGCTATCATCGTCTCGGCCGTCATGCTCAAGAAGACCAAGCCCTTCGCGGGCGCCCCGGTACCCTTCGTGATGGAGCTGCCCGACTATCACCTTCCCTCCCTCCGCTCCTGGCTCCTACACGTGTGGGAACGCGTCAGTTCCTACGCCAAGAAGGCTGGCACGATCATCTTCGCGGCTGCCGTGGGCATCTGGTTTCTCTCCAACTTTGGCATCGCCGGCTGGGAGGGCGGATCGGGCGCCTTTGGCTTCTTGCAGGGTATGGAGGGCGTGCCTGACGGCTACATGGACTACTCCATCCTCGCGGGCATAGGCGGAGCGCTCAGCTGGATCTTCATGCCACTCGGCTTTGGGAACTGGCAGGCCACGTCCTCGTCGATCTCGGCCCTGATAGCCAAAGAGAACCTGGTCTCGACCTTTGGTGTGCTCTATGGCCTGGGTGACGCGACCGAGAAGTCCGTCAGCATGTGGCGGGGCTTTGCCGGCATGTTCACTGTGGCGGGTACGCTCCATGTCGGTGCGATGTGCGCCTTTGTGGCCTTCAACATGCTCTGCGCCCCGTGCTTCGCCGCCATGGGCACCATCCGCCGACAGATGGAGTCCGCCAGGTGGACGGCCTTCGCCATCGGTTACGAGTGTGTCTTTGGTTGGGTTGTGGGACTGCTCATCAACCAGTTCTACGAGCTGATCGTCTTTGGCAACTTTGGCTTCTGGACCGTGGTGGCCTTCGTGCTTGGCGCAGCGATGCTTTTCCAGCTCTTCCGTCCCACTCCCAAGTGGAAGGAGAAGGATGACAAGATCTTGGACAGCCTAGCTGGTGCTGGAGATACGGTGTGAGTGCGCCGCACTATCCGTGTGTCGGTCTTGGCCTGCGCTAGCCTGCTAGGTGTCGCCCCGTGCGGGCGGCACCTATCGCAGGTGTGACAAACTGAGGGGTGCGGGGGTACCCCTCACAAGAGAAAGAGGTTCTGACATGGGCTTTCATCATCAGGCCTGTATTGCCGCCGCAGGGGCGGCAGCCACTGCGGCCGTCGTGAGGCTTGCGCAAAGGGGCGTGCTCCATAGAGGTGCCGTCTCTGTGGCTGCCTGTGGCATCAAGCTTGCCGATGTCGTACGTGCCGAGACGCAGTCCATCATCGATGACGCCAGTGACGTTACCGCCGAGGCCCGCCGCAGGGTGAGGATCGATGCGGCGGTTAAGGAGCGTCTCGCCAAGGAGGAAGGTCGCATCCGCGAAGAGGTGACGGCCGAAATCGACAAGGCTGGTGCTGACGCTTAGGGAGTGGCTCTGCCATGCTGTATGCCATAGTCTCTGACATACCGGGGCGTCTGCGCCTTCGCTGCTCTACGGGAACGCTCGATGACAAGGAGGCATACGGCATCTCGCATGCGCTGTTGCGCCTTGATGGCGTCAGCCATGCGGAGGTGCACGTTGCTAACGCATCCGTACTTGTCATCTTCGAGCCGAGCTGCCGCCAACGGGTGCTCGATGCGATCGGCATGCTCGATGTGCTTGCCCTTCCACGCGAAGATGGGAGCATTGAGCCCTTCGCTGGCCAGGTAGAGCTTGCCGCCGAGAGGAACCGCTTCATCCTACGGGTCGTGAGGCACGTCGTCTCTCGTTATGCCCGCAAGTGGCTGCTGCCGATACCCCTGCGCGTCGCTTGGACCATTCTTATGGGGCTGAACTACATCGTCAATGGGTTCGGGTATCTGACAAAGGGCAGGCTTACGGTAGAGGTGCTCGATGCCATGGCCATCGGAGCGTCTCTTGCACGAGGGCGCTATTGGGATGCGGATGCCGTGATGTTTTTGCTGGGGCTCTCCAACATCCTCGAGGATCACGTTCAGAGTCGTGCTCATCTCGCCCTCAAGGAGGGCCTGATCACGCGGCCGCAGACGGCCTGGGCTGTCATCGATGGCCAGGACACGCAGGTGTCGATGTCTGAGGTGCGCGAGGGGATGCTATTGCGCATGGGCATGGGCTCGGTCCTTCCGGTGGACGCGACCGTCATCGCCGGTGAGGGGAGCCTCGACGAGGCGTCGTTGACGGGTGAGGCGCGTCTTGTGCACAAGGGCGTGGGCTCGACGGTCTATGCTGGGACGGCACTCGAGGAAGGCGAGCTCACTGTTCGTGTGACCGCAGCTCCGGGAGAAGCTCGCATCGACAGCATTGCCACTCTCGTCGAGCAGTCGGCGAGTCTCAAGGCCAGTGTGCAGGGCAAGGCAGAGAGTCTCGCGGATTCGCTCGTGCCCCTCAACCTGCTTGCGTTCTTTGCCATCATGGCTATCACGCGCAACGTCGAGAAGGCCATGATCGTCCTCATGGTTGACTACTCCTGTGCGATCAAGCTCTCTACCCCGGTGGCCGTGATGAGCGCGATGGGGGAGGCCTCCGACCTGAGTGTCATCGTGAAGGGCGGCAAGTACCTGGAGGCACTTGCCGCTGCCGATACAGTCGTCTTCGACAAGACGGGAACGCTCACCCATGCGTCTCCCCAGGTCGAGAAGGTGCTTGCCTTCGGTGAGATGGACGAGGCCAGCGTCTTGCGCTATGCCGCTTGCATCGAGGAGCACTTCCCGCACAGCATGGCACGCGCCATCGTGCGAGAGGCGCGCCGCCACCACCTCTCGCATGAGCGTGAGCTGCATGCCAAGGTGCACTACGTGGTCGCCCACGGCATATCGACCCATGTGGGTGGCGACAGGATGATCATTGGGAGCGCCCACTTTGTCTTCGAGGACGAGGGTGTGGAAAAGCCTGACGACTTGGATGAGCGCATCGCACGAGAGGCTCCCAGCTCCTCCGTCGTATATCTTGCGCGTGAGCGGCAGCTCGTCGGGGCCATCTGCATTGCTGACCCGCTGCGCGACGAGGCGAGGGAGGTCATCTCGCGCCTGCGAAGCCTTGGCGTGAGGCGGGTCATCATGCTTACGGGAGACTCCAAGGCCGCCGCTGCCCATGTGGCGGGTGAGCTGGAGCTTGATGACTACCACGCGCAGGTCCTGCCCGAGGACAAGAGCTCCCATATCGATGCGCTCAAGGCCCACGGGCATACCGTCATCATGGTGGGAGATGGCATCAACGACTCGCCCGCCCTCGCCTCGGCCGATGTGTCGGTGGCACTCTCGGATGCGAGCGATATTGCCCGGGCGGTGGCAGACGTTGCCGTGATGGATAACTCGCTTGAGTCCCTGGTCACGATGAGGGTCCTGTCACAACGGCTTATGCGGCGCATCGGCTGGGACTACCGCTTTATCGTAGGCTTCAACTCCCTCCTCATCGTGGGCGGCGTGATGGGCCTCGTGCCTGTGACCACAGCCGCTTATCTGCATAACGGAACGACGCTTGCGGTCGTGGCGCTCAACACGAGAAGACTGCTCAGGAAAAGCGAGACCTAGGGCAGGTCACGCCTTATAGAAGGTTGGCGAGGCGTCCGACCTAGCCCGAGGATCCGGCGTGCTGTGTTTTTACGGAGGGCGTTGACACTTGATCTTAAAATATATTATTATAGGCTACAAGGTGGATTAGCTCGTGTGATGTGTCGCAAATGAACGCAGAATAAATGCAGACCAAACGTAGCCCAAAGGAGTTCACATGAAGCAGAAACTGGGTGTTGCTCTAAGCGTTCTGTTCATCTCAAGCGCATGCTTTGCGATGGGCATGGTGGGTGCTTGGGTCGATCCAATCCTCGTGCGACAAGACGTAACAAGGGTAGGATCGCAGGGTGTCTCGAGGCTCGCAAGTACTCCTGCGGAGGTGGCGAGCGGATATTCCACGGTGCAGATGGGTACGCACGACGCGAGTCGTGCAGCTGATGTCTCCTCGATCGAGAATGGCCTTGACCCATGGCTGCCCATCGTCGTGGCGCTGTCTGCAGGCGTCATCGTCATCCGGTTATCCTGTCTGCGTCAGGATGCGAGCTAGCATCACGCGAGAAGACAGTCAAGGGACGACCAAAAGGCGAGCGCGCCCATGACTGGCACCTGACGCTCGGGGTCGCGCCGCGCACATGCCACCCTATGCCTCAGACAGCAGCATGCGGTCGTTCGTAAGCTCGCCGCCCGAAGCCTCCTCGAACTTCTGGAGCAGATCGGCAACGGTGAGTCTCTGCTTCTCCTCATGGGCGACGTCGTATATGATCTGTCCCTCATGCATCATGATCAGCCGGTTGCCGAGCCGGATGGCGTCGTTCATGTTGTGTGTGACCATGAGTGTGGTGAGGTGGTGCTCATCCACCACCTGTTGTGTGAGCGAGAGGACCTTCTTGGCCGTCTTGGGGTCGAGCGCCGCCGTGTGCTCGTCGAGCAGGAGCAGCTTGGGCTTCTGAAGCGTTGCCATGAGCAGGGTGAGTGCCTGGCGCTGTCCGCCAGAGAGCAGGCCCACCTTTGACTCAAGACGATCCTCAAGACCCAGGTCAAGGGAGGCGAGCCTCTTGGCGTACCCCGCGCGCTCCTCTTTTCCTATGCCCCAGGAGAGTCCCCGGTGCTCGCCCCGGCGTCTAGCAAGGGCAAGGTTCTCGTCGATCTGCATGTCGGCGGCTGTGCCGCGCATGGGATCCTGGAAGACACGACCCAGGTAGCGTGAGCGCCTGTGCTCTGGAAGTTGGCTGATGTCGATGCCGTCGAGCTCTATCGTGCCGGCGTCAAGCGGGTAGACGCCGGCGATCATATTGAGCATCGTGGACTTTCCCGCGCCGTTGCCACCGATGATGGTCACGAATTCGCCATCCTCAAGGGTGAGGTTGACAGCGGTGAGTGCGGGCTTCTCGCTTGCGGTTCCCCTGTTGAAGGTCTTGGAGACCCTGCTCAGTGTGAGCATCAGCGCTCGCCTCCCTTCGTGGTATCGTCAGGCAGGGCGCTCGCGGCATTGTCCCTCTTGTAGGAGCGCCTGAGCTGGTGGCGCTCGATCACCACGGGCGTGGCCAACGCCAGCGCGACGATAGCGGCCGAGAGCAGCTTCATGTCGTTGGCGTCAAGGCCCATCTGCAAGACGACGGCGCGGACGATAAAGTAAACCACCGATCCCACGACGACCGAGACGAGGCGGCTGCCAAAGGCCGTGAGCTTGCCAGGGGTGAGCCTGCCGAGCACCTCCCCGATAACGATGGCGGCGAGGCCGATGACGATGGCGCCCGTGCCCATGCCGATGTCGGCATACTTCTGGCTCTGGCAGATGAGGGCGCCCGACATGCCGACGAGGCCATTGGAGAGCGCGAGCGCGATCACCTTGGTCACGCGGACGTCTATGCCCAAGGCACGGCACATGTCCTCGTTGTTGCCCGTCGCGCGCAGCGCGCTTCCGATCTCGGTACCAAAGAACCAGTACATGGCGACGATGATCACGAGTGCGAGAACGATGCCGATGACGAGCGTCGCGATGGTCTGCGTGAGGTTGAGAAGCGAGGCGACGCGCGTGAAGATGGTGTCAGCGTTCAGAAGCGGTGTGTTCGACTTGCCCATGATACGCAAGTTGACGGACCAGAGCGATATCTGGGTGAGGATTCCCGCAAGGATGGCGGGGATGTCAAACAATACGTGGAGCAGCCCCGTCACGAGTCCTGCGACGATCCCCGCGAGGGTTCCGAGCAGGATGGCGACGATGGGGTCAAGACCTAAGCCAACAGAGGCCACAGCCGCGACGCTACCTCCCAAGGCGAAGCTGCCGTCGACGGTCAGATCTGCGATATCGAGCATTCTGAAAGTGACGAAGACCCCAAGTACCATGATGCCCCAGAGAATTCCCTGGGAGGCGGCTCCCAAGAGGGCAAGCTGCATGAGATTCCTCCAATGGACGGCAGACTCTACGAACGTGCGGTAGGCGGTGTGCGACGTGTGCCAAAACGCCCCCGGCACACGCTACACAAAAGGCCCCCTGCACGTCAAGGCACGGGGCTCAGGGTGACTAGCTGTTGAGGACCGAGAGGTCGATACCAAGCTTTTTTGCCGTCTCCTCGTTGGTCTTGAGCGTGCACTTGCTGGCATCAAGATGCTCGATGGCCATGTCAGCGGGCTTGGACTCGCCTTTGAGGATCCTTACGGCCATCTGACCCGCTAGCTTGCCGAGCTCCTCGTAGTTTATGCCATAGGTGGCCAGGCCCCCGTTGTCAACCATGCCCTCCTCGCCACAGATGGTGGGAAGCTTGTTGTCGTTAGCGATCATGGTGACGGTGGTCATGCCTGCAGCGATGGTGTTGTCGGTGGGAGTGTAGACGACATCCACCTTGCCGACCATGGACTCGACGACCTGCTGGATCTCGTTTGAGCTCGAGACGGAGTAGCGGACAAGCTCTAGGCCGTGGTTGGCGGCCGCCTGATCGGCAAGCTTGACCTGTACGTCCGAGTTGGACTCGGCGGTGCAATAGAGCACGCCCACGGTCTTTGCCCGGGGAAGGAGCTTTACGAGTAGGTCGAACTGGTCCGCGACGGGAGTGAGGTCAGAAGAGCCGGTGACGTTCTTGCCAGGCTTGTCGTTGCTCTGGACAAGACCAGCCGACGCGAAGTCGGTGATGGCAGTACCGACGATGGGGATCTCGTCGGTGGCGCCGGCGACGGCCTGGGCGGCGGGTGTCGCGATCGCGAGGATGAGGTCATTACCATCGTTCACGAGCTTGTGGGCGATCGTCTGACAGGCGGACTGATCGTTCTGGGCGTTCTGCTGATCGATGTTGTAGGTGATGCCGGCTTCGTCGAGCGCATCGACAAAGCCCTTGTTGGAGGCGTCGAGCGCGGGGTGCTCGGTGAGTTGCAGCACGCCTATCTTGCGGGAGCCTCCCCCCTGTCCTTGTGAGCCGGAGCCGCCGCCGGTGCAGGCGGAAAGGCCTGCGGGGACGATGCTGAGGGCCGACAGGCCACCCAAGAGCTTGAGGACGGCGCGGCGAGTGAGCGTAGCGTTCATGGCGTGGACTCCTTGTACTATACGAGGCTGCAAGACGAATCTCCTAATTGTAGTACCATATAGTTCCACCATATAGTTTCGCCGGCTTGTGAGGGGGGAGGGCCTCCAACTGCTTACAGAGTTGTAACTACGGTTCAGGATGATGCCCGTCTAGCGTGTGCCGGCCAGGACAGGTGCGGACCGCAGGGCAAGAGGGGCTCCCGCCATATTCGCGGCAGCTCGTCAAAGCAGAGGTTGTGCCGGTAGGGGACTTGTCGCGAAATACGACCGTCGGCACACAAATGTGCTACCGGCTACCGGTTATCTCAAGAGGGGAGGTTTGTTACGAGTAGATTGCGCTATACTTACCGTGTAGGGAGTGCGCCGAGGACGTGCTGGCCGTAGGGGGGGATGGACATGCACTGGATTGCCCATTAAGTGGTTCCATCAGACCGGCTGGCGGACTGCGCCACGTTTCAAAGGAGAGGAAAAATGAAGAGAAAATTCAAGTCGATGGATGGCAACGAGGCCGCCGCGTGGGTCTCGTATGCCTACACCGAGGTAGCGGGAATCTACCCGATCACGCCATCAAGCCCGATGGCCGATCACGTGGATCAGTGGGCGGCGCATGGGCTCAAGAACATCTTCGGCACGCCCGTCAAGGTCGTTGAGATGCAGTCTGAGGGTGGTGCCTCCGGGACCGTCCATGGCTCGTTGGGCTCTGGTGCCCTCACGTCGACCTACACGGCCTCGCAGGGGCTGCTGCTCATGATTCCCAACATGTACAAGATAGCCGCTGAGGCTCTTCCCGGTGTCTTCCACGTGTCCGCACGTACGGTGGCGACCCAGGCCCTCAACATCTTTGGCGATCACTCCGACGTCATGGCCTGCCGCCAGACCGGCTTCGCCATGTTGGCGGAGGGCAACGTCCAGGAGGTCATGGATCTCTCGCCTGTCGCACACCTCTCGGCCATCAGCGGTGGCGTGCCCTTCATCAACTTCTTCGACGGCTTTCGGACTTCCCACGAGATCCAGAAGGTTGCCGTCTGGGACTTCGACGATCTCGGCGACATGTGCGACATGGACGCTGTGCAGGCGTTCCGTGACCACGCGCTCAACCCCGAGCACCCCCATGCCCGCGGTTCCCACGAGAATGGCGATATCTTCTTCCAGCACCGTGAGGCCTGCAACTCGACGTACAACGAGCTTCCCGCCATCGTCGAGGGCTACATGAACAAGATCAACGCCAAGTTGGGCAGTAGCTACCACCTGTTCGACTACTATGGGGCTAAGGATGCCGATCGCGTCGTCATCTGCATGGGTTCCTTCTGCGATACGCTTGAGGAGGCCATCGACTACCTGAACGCCCATGGCGAGAAGGTCGGTTTGGTGAAGGTGCGCCTATACCGTCCCTTCTCCATTGAGCATTTCGTGAAGGCACTTCCCCAGACGGTCAAGAAGATCGCCGTCCTCGACCGCACCAAGGAGCCCGGCTCCATCGGCGAGCCGCTGTACCAGGATGTCGTGAACGCCCTCTTCGAGGCCGGACGCCCGGACATCAAGGTTGTCGGCGGCCGCTACGGTCTCGGTTCCAAGGACACCACGCCCGCTGATGCCTTCGCAGTCTATACCGAGCTCAAGAAGGACAATCCCAAGCGCGAGTTCACCATCGGCATCGTGGACGACGTCACGAACCTCTCGCTCCCGCGCGACGAGAACGCTCCCAACACCTCCGCCCCCGGCACCATCGAGTGCAAGTTCTGGGGCCTTGGTGGCGACGGCACCGTGGGTGCGAACAAGAACTCCATCAAGATCATCGGCGACCACACCGACAAGTACGTGCAGGCGTACTTCCAGTATGACTCCAAGAAGACCGGTGGCGTCACGGTCAGTCACCTGCGCTTTGGTGACTCGCCCATCCGCTCCCCCTACTACGTCACGCGGGCGGATTTCGTGGCCTGCCACAATCCGTCCTACATAACCAAGGGCTTCAAGATGGTACGCGATGTCAAGCCCGGTGGCTCCTTCCTCGTGAACTGCCAGTGGAGTGACGAGGAGTTCGCCAACCACTTCCCTGCGGTCGCCAAGCGCTATGTCGCCCAGAACAACATCAACGTCTACCTCATCGATGCCATTGACCTCGCCGAGAAGGTCGGCATGGGCAAGCGTACGAACACGGTGCTCCAGTCCGCGTTCTTCGCCCTGGCCAAGGTACTTCCCGCCGAGGAGGCCCTCTCGTACATGAAGAAGGCGGCCGAGAAGTCCTACGCCAAGAAGGGTCAGGCCGTCGTCGAGTCCAACTGGAAGGCCATCGACGCGGGTGCCACCGCCTTCCACAAGCTCGAGATTCCTGCCGACTGGGCCAACGCCACCGATGACACCAAGCCTGTCGTGCTCGAGGGTCGTGAGGCGCTCGTCAAGCAGGTCAGGGAGCTGCTTGGTCCCATCAATCTGATGGATGGCGACAGCCTGCCGGTCTCGGCCTTCAAGAACAATCCCGATGGCCAGTGGGAGCTCGGTGCCTCTGCCTACGAGAAGCGCGGCATTGCCGTCATCGTCCCGCATTGGGACGAGACCAAGTGCATCCAGTGCAACCAGTGCAGCTATGTGTGCCCGCACGCCACGATTCGCCCGATTGCGATGGACGCCAAGGAGGCTGCTGCCGCCCCTGAGAACATGCGCATGGTGGACCTCAAGCTTCCCAAGAACAGCGGATACAAGTTTACCATTGCCGTGTCTCCGCTCGACTGCATGGGTTGTACCAACTGCGCTTACATCTGCCCCGTTGACGCTTTGACCATGGTGCCGCAGGCCGAGGAGGCCGATCAGGCCGAGGTCTGGGACTACGCCGTCAACAAGGTCGGAGAGAAGAAGGAGCTGCAATCCGATAAGACGGTCAAGGGCTCGCAGTTCTATAAGCCGCTGCTCGAGTTCTCGGGCTCCTGCGCCGGTTGCGCCGAGACGAGCTATGCGCGCCTCGTGACCCAGCTCTTTGGCAACCGCATGTACATCTCCAACGCCACCGGCTGCTCCTCCATCTGGGGTAACCCCGCTGTGACCGCGCCGTACACCTGCAACGCAGAGGGTCACGGTCCTGCGTGGAACAACTCCCTGTTCGAGGACAACGCCGAGCATGGTTATGGCCTTGCCGTTGGCTATGAGGCCGTTCAGAACAAGCTTGTTGCCGAGACCGAGGCGCTCATGGCCTCCGATGGCGTGAGCGAGGACTTCAAGGCGGCTGCGCAAGCCTGGATAGACTCCAGGGGCAAGGCGGGCGACTCCGAGGTTACCGCCGAGGCATACTCTCGCCAGCTTGAGCAGCTTGGAACGCCAGAGGCCAAGAGGATCCTGGCTGACAAGCCCTACATGAGCAAGAAGTCCTTCTGGATCTTTGGAGGCGACGGCTGGGCCTACGACATCGGTTTCGGTGGCCTGGATCACGTCCTCGCCTCTGGCGATGACGTCAACGTCTTCGTCTTTGACACCGAGGTCTACTCCAATACGGGAGGCCAGGCATCCAAGGCCTCTCGTTTGGGACAGGTCGCGCAGTTTGCCGCCGCAGGCAAGAAGGTCAAGCAGAAGTCACTGGGCGAGATCGCGATGTCCTACGGTTACGTGTACGTGGCGCAGGTTGCCATGGGTGCCAACCCCATGCAGACGCTTAAGGCCATCGCTGAGGCAGAGGCCTATCCCGGACCGTCGCTGATCATCGGCTACAGCCCCTGCGAGATGCACTCCATTAAGAAGGGCGGCATGCAGCACTGCCAGCTCGAGATGAAGCGGGCTGTTGACTGCGGCTACTGGAACCTCTACCGCTTTAACCCTGCTGCGCCCAAGGGCAAGAGGTTCATACTTGACTCGAAGGCGCCAAAGGGCGGCTACCAGGAGTTCCTGATGAACGAGGCTCGCTACGCCAGTCTGAAGAGTGCCTTCCCCGATCGCGCGGATGTGCTCTTTGCCGAGAACGAGCAGGCTGCCATGGAGCGCTACGAGCATCTTCTCAAGCTCAAGGAGCTTTACTCCGAGGCAGCGCCGCTCGGCAGCAAGGTGGGTACTGCTCCTGCGGCATAGGGGTAGTACTGTCTGGCAGCGTCAGGCGCAACGGCGCCTAACGGGCACATGGTAACGATGCCTGACGGGCGCTTGTATGGTCTAAGGGAGGCAGGTCTCGCAGAACGCGGGGCCTGCCTTTGTCGTTAGCCTGAAGCTGAGAACCTCTCCGGGAGCCTTCCTGAGAGCCTCTCCGGGAGCCTCTAAGATTGAGGGTCGCACTGCCCCGTACGTTCACCGCCGAGTGGCAGTGTGGGATGCGCCGCCCGGTACGTTCACCGCCGAGTGGCAGTGTG
>ERZ772874.78-NODE-78-length-51907-cov-14.856534_pt1 | contig 51907 bp, 54 predicted proteins | sample MGYA00580586_ERZ772874 | MGnify/ENA primary metagenome ERZ772874 (study PRJEB29015, sample SAMEA2737952) | human oral metagenome | biome: human oral; feature: human-associated habitat; material: dental | place: China | collected 2154 ... | reverse complement strand
AATTATAAGTAAATATGGTATAATTAATAAGTAAATAAAACCATGTATGTCTAAAGGAGGACGCATGATTGAAGCATTAACAATCACCGGTATTAAGTATGATGTTGATGAAAAAACTAAAAAGTATGTAACTAAAAAAATTGGTACACTTGATCGTTATCTCCCGCGTCATGCTCGCAAGAGTGTGAAAGCTGCTGTTCGTATTGAGAAGATTGATCAAAAGGATGGTAATAAATACGAAGTAGAAATTGTACTAACAGTGCCAGAAAAGGTTATCACCGCTAAAGATACTACTATGAATGCTTTAGCTGCCGTTGATATTGTGGAGGCTAAATTGACTGGCCAACTACGTAAATATAAAGAAACCCGTCTTGCTCATGTTGGCAAACAAGGTATAATGGCTAGATTTAAGCGTAGTTTCCGCCGCGAGCAACAATAGACTTAATGATTCAAATAAACTTTACAGCCCTGGGATAATATTCTTGGGGTTGTTTTGGCTACCCCGCTATTTAAAGTTGAGCAGTAAAAGTGTATAATATATATCAGTTTTATAGATTCAGAAAATTGAGAGGGAAACTTTATGGTTAGTAGGCAGAAAGTGCTATCGAAAGTATTCGGCGATCCACAGCGTCGTATTATTAAGAATTTGGAAAAGCGTGTTAAAGAAATCAACGAGCTTGAATCTAAATATCAAAAAATGGATGATAAAGAATTGGCAGACCAGACCAATATTCTGAAAGAAAAGCTTAGTGATAAAAAAACAACCCTTGATACAATCTTGCCAGATGCATTTGCTTTAGTGCGTGAATCTAGCCGTCGTATACTTGGCATGCGACATTTTGATGTTCAGATGATCGGTGGAATGGTACTTCATGAAGGTAATGTAGCTGAAATGAAAACTGGTGAAGGTAAAACTTTGGTAGCTACTTTGCCTGTATATTTAAATGCTCTTGAAGGCAAGGGTGTTCATGTTGTTACTGTAAACGACTATCTGGCGCAGCGTGACGCTAGTTGGATGGGAGAGTTGTACAATTTTTTGGGCTTGACAACTGGTGTGATTATAAATGACGCGTCATTTATATACGATCCTGATTATGATAATGAAGCGCATGATGATGAAAAAATGCGTAAACTTCGTCCGGTTGGCAGAAAAGAGGCCTATAGTGCTGATATTACTTACGGGACAAATAATGAGTTCGGTTTTGATTATTTGCGTGATAACATGGTTAATGATGTTGAATTATTGCGTCAGCGCGAACTAAATTTTGCGATAGTTGACGAGGTGGATTCAATATTGATAGACGAGGCTCGCACACCGCTTATTATTAGCGCTCCTGCTGAAGATAATCCTGATAATTATATTAATTTTGCTAAAATTGCTAATAAAGTTGCAGCCGATAAAGTTAATTATATTCTTGATGAAAAACGCCGCTCTGTTAGCTTGAGTGATGAGGGTGTTGAAAAAGTGCAAAATATGCTTGGTATAAAAAACTTATACACACCAGACAATGTGCGAAGTGTTTATCATATGGACCAAGCGTTAAGAGCTGAAACTTTATTCAAGCGAGATAAGGATTATGTTGTTACAACTGATGGCGAAGTTATTATTGTTGATGAGCATACTGGTCGTTTGATGCATGGGCGTCGGTATTCTGAAGGCTTGCATCAGGCTATTGAAGCGAAAGAACAGGTTAGAGTGCAGAACGAAAGTATGACTCTAGCAACCGTCTCATTCCAGAATTTCTTCCGTTTGTATAAAAAACTTAGCGGCATGACGGGTACGGCGTTTACTGAAGCTGAAGAGTTTCAACAAATTTACTCACTTGACGTAGTACAGATTCCACCGAACAAGCCTATTGCTCGTATAGATAAGGAAGACTTGATATTTAAGACAGAAAAAGCAAAGCTAAAGGCTGTTGCAGAAGCTATTAAGGAATATCATAAATTGGGTAGACCAGTCTTGGTTGGTTCTGGTTCGATCGTAAAGAACGAACTAATTGCCAAATGGCTTGATAAAGAAGGTATAAAATACGAGCTTTTAAATGCAAAGAATAATGAGCGTGAGGCATCAATTATTGCTAAAGCTGGCGAAAAGGGGGCTATTACATTGGCTACAAACATTGCTGGTCGTGGTACGGATATTAAGCTTGGTGAAGGCGTAAAAGAACTTGGCGGTTTGGTGGTTATTGGCTCAGAGCGTCATGAGTCACGCCGAATTGATAATCAGTTGCGCGGTCGTGGCGGGCGACAAGGTGATCCAGGTGAGACGCAATTCTATGTATCAACAGAAGATGATTTAATGCGAATATTCCAGGGTGAAAGAATAGCATCTTTAATGGATCGTCTAGGTGTGGACGAAGATACTCCGATTCAAAATAGAGCCGTAAGCAAGACTTTAGAAGCTGCTCAGAAGCGTGTAGAAGGCTACAATTTTGATACTCGTAAAAATGTTGTTCAATACGATAATGTTATTAACCGTCACCGTCGAGTTGTTTATGCTATTAGGCGTAAGATTTTAGAGGGCGATGATATCAAGAATGAGATTAACCGCCTAATTCGCGAGGCTATAAAAAGCCTAACAGTTGTGCCTGCTAAAAATAATAAAAAATTTGCCGAGGAGTTTGATGCATTATTCCCAATTGGTAGTGATAAAATTGAAAAAATTGGTGCTGAACGTAACGACAAAAAGCGATACAATATCGCACTTAAGGCTGCTAAGGACTTATATGCTGAGCAAGAGAAAATAATTACTCCCGAAACTTTACGTAAGCTTGAGCGTGAAGTTTATATGGAGGTTCTTGATCAACTTTGGATGCAACATCTTGAAAATATGCATCATTTGCGCGAAGGAATTCACTGGCGAGGTGTTGGTCAAAGGGATCCGTTGGTCGAATATAGAGTGGAGTCGCAAAAACTATTTGAAGGGCTACAAGAAGCGTTGCGGATGGAAACATTACGTATTATTATGCGCGTTCATCCAACAGATATTAAGGCTAAAAATGTAGATGATGAATATGAAACTGAACTTACTCGTTTAGCAGAAACAGCAGTTGAACAAGGGGTTAACGAGGCTACTAGTGTAACTCATGTTAGTGATGATGATTTCGGTAAAATCAAAAAGGATAAAACCACCGCTGAAAAAAATCATACTAAGAATGTTGCTCGTAAAAGGAAAAAAGCGCAACGTCAAAATCGCAAAAAGAATCGCAGGTAAGTTATGAAACATACTGTTGAAGAGATTCGCCTAAGTAATGGGGCGCGAGGTCTGTTAATTGATGTACCTGATGCTACAGTGATGAATTTTGAGTTCCAATTTAGAGCAGGTAATCGTTTTACTCGTAGTAAAGATATATATGAAACCGCTCATATTATGGAGCATATGGCTTTTGGTGCTAATGCTAAATATAAAGACGAACATGAATTTGAGGCTGAGTTTACAAAGAATGGTGCTTATCATAATGCATTTACGAGTGATGTCAGCATGGTTTATGCGGCAGAATGTGCCGATTTTGAGTGGGAGAGAATATTACAGCTACAAGAACTCTCAATCTGTAGCCCTCGTTTTAACGAAACTGAACTTAAGGCAGAAAAGGGGAATGTTAAGAGCGAATTAACGGGTTATTTAGATAGTCACTTACATTTACTTTGGATTAAGATGCAACAGTTACTTGGTGAAGATATTTTGACCATGTCTGAACGCCTTAAGACTATACCAAATATTACCTTAGATGATATAGAAGAGCATTATAAACGAACTCATACTAGCAATAATATGCGGTTTGCAATTGCGGGGCGTATGCATGGTCGTAAAAGCGCCATTAAGCGTTATCTGGAAGGATGGAATTTGCCAAAGGGCGAACGTTTTTCTGTGCCTGTAGATAAATTACACTCTGCGAAGCCTACTTTAATAAAGCGTAAAGAATCATCAAATATTAAGTTTGGTTGGTCAATGATTTTGCCAAAAGTTCTTTCTGATGAAGAATATGTAGCTATGTCGCATTTGAATCATATTTTAACTGGAACTATGCATTCTTATATTTTTGGTACTGCTAGAAAACGTGGCTTGGCTTATGGAATGTTTAGTACGACAGCTAAATATCCCTATTTTTCTAGTTGGGATTTTGGCGGAGAAGTTAACCATGAAACTGCAGCGCAGGTTTTTGATATTATGTACGATCAATTGAAAAAGGTTCTTAGTGGCGATGTTAAAAAATCTGATCTAGAAATGGCTAAAAGTTATATGCTTGGGCGATATCAAATGAATGCTCAGACAGTTGGCATGATTTTAAGTTATTATACTGGATATTATTTTCCAACGGATAAAGTCTATAAATATGATGATATTCCAGAGCGAATTAAGAAAGTAAAATTTAGTGATATGATAGAGGTAGCTCGTCAATTTATTGATGCTGATACTTGGTCATTAGCGATGGTTGGATCTGGTGAACATGCTAAGCCTGCTGATTTAGCTAAAATAATTCAACCTTTATATAAAAAGGAGCTCTAAAGATGAAAATAGCAATAGCAGGATATGGTTTGGAGGGAAAGCAAAATTATAAATATTTCAACAAACCAGGCAATGACTTAACAATTGTAGATGAACGTGAAGATATAGATATACCAAGCGACGCAAAGTATATTACTGGTGATGGTGCATATGATGATATGAGTCAGTTTGATATGGTTATTAGAACTGCTGGCCTTAGCCCTTTAAAAATTAAAAAAGCTAAATTAGTATGGTCTGCTACTAATGAATTTTTTGCCAAATGCAAAGCACCGATTATAGGAGTAACAGGAACTAAAGGTAAGGGTACTACTTCAAGTTTTATAACAAGTATCTTACGTGCATCTGGTAAGAAGGTTCATTTAGTTGGGAATATTGGCGTGCCAGCATTATCGGTTTTGCCCGATATACGTCCAGAGGATTTTGTGGTTTATGAGATGAGTAGCTTTCAGCTTTGGGATATTAAATATTCTCCGCATATAGCTGTTGTTTTAATGATAGAGCCTGACCATCTAGATGTTCACACTGATTTTGAAGATTACCTTAAGGCTAAATCTAATATTCGGCGCTGGCAGAATTTGAATGATATCTGTATTTATCATCCTTCAAATCCATTTAGTCAAAAAATTGCTTCAGTTACACTCGCCACTCTAGATCAAACAACTAAGGGTGATTATCTAAATAATATACATCGTTATGGTATTAAAGATGACGGACTTGTGTATATTAAAGATGATTTTTTCTATACAAACGACCGTAAAATTTGCCCGATTAGCTGTGTTAAATTACCTGGTAAGCATAACCTAGAGAATGCTTGCGCTGCCATGAGTGCTGTGCTGGAACTAAAATTAGATATTTCAGATAATCAGTTCGCCGAGGGCTTACGATCATTTACAGGATTGCCGCACAGATTAAAATATGTTAGCGAAATTAATGATGTCAAATTTTATGATGATAGTATATCAACAACGCCAGGTAGTGCAATTGCTGCAATTAAATCATTTACTTCGCCAAAGGTTTTAATCCTTGGTGGATCTTATAAGGGTGGTGATTTCACTGATTTAGTAAAAGAAATAAAGAAAAGTAATATTCGTCAAATTATATTAATGGGCGATGAAGCAAATAGAATTGAACAATTTTTAAAAGATGCTGGTATAGCAAAATATGTCAATTTGGAGCGATGCTCAATGTTTGAAATTGTATCTAAAGCTGCCGCTGCAGCTAGTCCTGGTGATGTAGTTATCCTTAGTCCAGCATGTGCAAGTTTTGGAATGTTTAAAAATTATCAAGATAGAGGCAAAAAGTTTATTAATGCTGTTGATCTATTGAAGAGTGGAGAAACAATATGAATGTACCGCAAATAGTAAAAGATGCCAATAAAAAAAGTGACTATATAGTTTTTTGGCTATCAGTTATTATTTGTATTACGATTATAATCGCTACAGTTTCGCTTGGATTTATAGCCGCATTATATGCTGCACATGAAATTGATGAAAATGGTTTTTCGCAGTTTGAATCATTCTTTACGCAAAACATAATCTTTTTACTAACTGGTATAGCAGGATTTATGTTATTACTGGTTTCTATTAGGATAATGCGCCAAACTTATCTAGGAAACGCCTTGCAGGTAGAATATAGCGATTGCGTATGGCTAAGAAACTGGTCTAACAAGGTTGCAAAAGATTTAGAGATGCCTGAAGTAGAAATCATGGTAACTCAAGATCCAGTGATGAATGCTTTTGCTTTTGGTTTCATGAAGCCGTATACGATTGTGCTAAATTCTGGTTTGATACGCTACGCTGCTGACGATGAGCTAAAAGCAATCATTGTACATGAGATGGCGCATATTAAATATGGTCATACCAAAATGGGCACCTATTCTAGTATTTTTAGATTTATGCCTGGTCTTGGGTCTGTATTCAGTTGGATACTTGATTTTTGGGGGCGTCGGTCTGAGTTTACAGCTGACAGACTAGCTCTAGCTTATTTAAAGAGTAAAGAGCAGGTGAAGCGAGCACTAGTGTGCGTACATATCGGACCAGATATGGCTAAGTCATTTAATGATTTAGCTCAGCAGTGGCAAGTTTACAAGACGGACTCATCATTTAATCGATTTTCACAGACGTTTTCATCTCATCCGTTTTTGGTTCGTAGGTTGCAGAGAATTGATAGTTCAAACCTAATCAACGATACATTACCTAAAATTTCTGAATCTAATGATAAAAATAATACCAAAATAAAGGACTCTAAAGATGGATCAGATTCATAAAAGGTTGGATGAATTACGTTCAGATTTCCATCATGTTTATGAAGGGCTTTCAATTAATGATGAGCGTGCCAAATTAAAACAAATTGAGCAAGAATTATTACAGCCAGAAATTTGGAATAATCCATCTCATGCGGCTAAACTTAATAAAAAAGCCTCAGATCTTCACACTGCATTGCAGCCGTGGTTGGCGCTTGAAATGCAAATTAACGATATTACCGAGTTAATGGAGCTTGGCGGAGAAGAACTTGAGAAGGAATTTAGAGACCAGCTAACGGCAATGGAAAAGGATTTTACTAACTTAAAAAAGCTACTGGCTTTTTCTGGAAAATATGACAACTATAATGCCATAATTAGAATTACAGCTGGTGTAGGCGGTACTGATGCACAGGATTTTGCTGAAATGCTTGAAAGAATGTATTTACGTTTTGCTGAAAAATCTAGTTTAGAAACTAAAATAGTGGAGCGTTCTTCTGGTGATGAGGCTGGCTTAAAGACTAGTGTTATAGAGATTAATGGTCCATATGCCTATGGAAGATTACACAGTGAACATGGCGTACATAGATTAGTGCGCTTAAGTCCATTTAATAGTGATAATTTGCGCCAGACTAGCTTTGCTTTAGTGGAAGTTTTGCCGCAAATAGAAACTGCAGACGAAGTTAATATTAACGATAAGGACTTACGTATAGATGTATATCGCAGTGGTGGCCATGGTGGACAGGGTGTAAATACAACTGATAGTGCAGTTAGAATTACCCATTTACCGACAGGTATAACGGTGGCAATACAGAATGAACGCAGCCAAATTCAAAATAAAGAGACTGCTTTAAAGATTCTAAGATCTAAATTGGCGCAGATTCAGACTGAGCAACATGCCGAAACTATTAACGATTTACGGGCGGGTGAGAGTGCTAACTGGGGTTCACAAATTCGCAACTATATTTTGCATCCATACACTTTAATAAAAGACACGCGTACCAAATATGAAGAGAAAAATGCTAAAGATGTGTTGGATGGTAAAATTGATGGTTTTATAGATGCATATATTGAATCGAACTTACAAGCTGATTTATAAAAAAGATTAGAATAGATTAATTAGCGCTTATCCTAAAAAAATGCTATACTGAGAGTGTATGATTTTGTTGGATAGGGTAACGAAGACTTATGATAAAAATCATAATCCTGCTCTAAATAGGGTTAGTCTACATATTAGCCCAAAGGAGTTTGTGATTTTGGTAGGTACAAGCGGTGCTGGTAAGAGCACATTGTTAAAACTTTTAACTCGTGAAGAAAAGCCGTCAAGCGGCAAGATTGTTGTAGGTGGAATTGATTATGACACTCTAAAGGATAAGCATATTCCGTTATTGCGCCGTAAGATAGGCGTAGTTTTTCAGGACTTTAAGCTACTGCCGCAACGTACTGTATTTGAAAATGTAGCTTTTGCCTTAGAGATAGCAGGAATGACAAATCGCGAGATTAAAACTACCGTTCCAAAAGTTATTGAATTAGTAGGTCTTAAGGGTAAAGAGAAGAGTTTCCCTCATCAGCTAAGTGGTGGGGAGCGTCAACGTGTGGCTATTGCTCGTGCTATTGTTCGTCAGCCAAAAATTTTAGTTGCAGATGAACCTACTGGTAATCTTGACCCAAAACATAGTTGGGACATAGTAAAATTACTTGAAAAGATTAATAAATATGGTACTACAGTACTGCTAACTACTCATAATGCCGAGATAGTTAATAAATTAAAACGTCGGGTGGTTGTGCTTGAACATGGTAAAATTACTAGTGATCAAGTACAGGGGAGTTATAAACAATGAGTCGAAAAAAGAAAATACCCGCTAAGGAATTTGCCTTACAAAAGCGTAAGCGCCGTCAGTGGATTACCTTTGTGCGTATGTGTAGATATGGTGTCCATAACTTCAGCCGTAATGCCTGGTTGACTGCGGCTGCTACGGCTATGATGACACTAACTCTTTTTGTAATAATGGTATCATTAATTGCCCGAAATGTTTTAATTGACACGACTACTGTAATCCGCGATAAGGTTGATATTTCTCTATATATTAAGCATGATGCACCGCAGAAAGAATTAAATAAAATGCAAAATGACATTAGTAAACTTAATGGTGTAAAGACGGTTACATTTATTACGCCTCAGCAGGCTAGGCAAGATTATATTGAAACAAACAAAGATCGCCCTGAGCTTATTAACGCTTTAAATATAGCGAATACAAAATTTTCTAGCGTGATAAGAGTCAATTTAACAGATGTTAATAATACTGTATCTCTTGAAAAATATGCTGCTGAAAATAAAACTTATTTAAAATATAAAGATCCAAAAAGAGATGCTTCTTTTGCTGGTGATCGTCGGGTCGCTGTAGATAGTATTGGACGCTGGGTTAACTTCGCAGAAAAGATGGGGCTAGTTATTAGTATCGTCCTTATAACTATATCTTCGTTAGTTGTCTTTAATACTATAAGGATGGCTATATTTAATCGTAAAGAGGAAATTCAGATGATGAAACTCATCGGTGCTGATAAGGGCTTTATTCGTGGTCCGTTCATAGTGGAGGCTATTGTGTATGGATTCATAGCAGCTGTAATAGCTATGGGATTAGGGGTCTCTGGTCTTATGCTGTCTCGAGTAAAACTAGAGACTTACGGAATTCAGATTGAATCTACGATGCATATCATAATTGCATACGCACCTTTTGTTTTACTTGGATTGATTGTAATCGGCGCGATTATTGGTATTATTTCTTCGCTATTAGCAACCAGGCGTTATTTGAAAATTTAGTTTGCTTTTATAAACATAATCATTTTATTGACAATACGTAAGTGCTTATAGTAATATAGTATTATATGAAACTACAGTCCACCACAATGTCAGTTTCGAAACAGTCTCTCGCAGCTCGTGCGGCTTATATTGCTTGTGCTGTTTTAGTTACTGTTTCGATGCCAATTCAGTTAAGTAAAACTGTTTTTGCTGATCAATACGATGATCAGATAAAATCCGCTCAAAATGAAGCGAATGAGAATAATTCTCAAGCTAACGAGTTAGCCATGATGGCATCCACTTACCAGGAAGAACTTAGGCAGCTAGAATCGCAATCGCGTTTAATTCAAGAACAGATCACCAAAAGCCAATCTAGATATAATCAACTATCTAAAGATATTAAAACTAGTCAGAACAAAATAGACGAAAGTAAAGATGCATTAGGCGATGTGATTGTTGAATATTCTATTACACAGAGTATAACACCTCTTGAAATGGTGGCAAGTAAGGGTAATATTGCGGATGTTGTTGATAGTATTAGCCAGCAATCTGCTATGCAAAAGAAGCTTACTGAAACTGTAGATGAAATAAACCGTTTAAAGAAGAAACTTGAGGGTCAGCAGAAGGCTGTTCAGCGCGAACTTGAGACACAAAAAGCTCAGCGCGCTCAATTAGCTGCAAAAGAATCTGAGAAGCAAAAACTTATAGAAGATACTAAGGGCGAAGAGAATGCTTACCGCGAAAGGGCAAATGCTAATAATCTGCGCGTAGAGCAGCTTCGTGCAGCTCAGGCTGAGGCTAACGCTCGTGCAGCCCAGGCTGCTATGCGTAGCAATGGTGGTAGTAGTCAGGTGTCGATTCCAGCTGGTGAGCCAGGCGGCGGAGGCTATCCAGGCGCATGGGCTAGTGCCCCACTAGATGCTTATATCGATCCTTGGGGTTTGTATACTCGTGAATGCGTGAGCTATGTGGCATGGAAAATTCATAGTACTGGGCGTTATGTGCCACATTTTAATGGCGCAGGAAACGCTAATGAATGGCCATCAACGGCCGCCCGTCATGGTATTTCCAGCGGCTTTACACCAAAAGCTGGAGCAGCAGCGGTTATGAATATTGGTTATTATGGACATGTTATGTATGTAGAGTCTGTAAATGGAGACGGTACTATTACTGTAAGCGATTATAATTTTGCTTGGGATGGTTTATATCGTAAATACACTCGTTCAGCTGCAGGTCTTACTTACGTCTACTTCTAATACATAAAACGTTAAAGCTTTGTTATAGCGTACATCATATTTGTGCGCTATAATTATATAGATGAGTGAGAAAGATACTAAATCAAAACGGAATTTTAGCACTAAATTTTTAATTCTTGCGGTTGTTTTTGCTCTTGCGGCTGGGCTATTAGCTGGTACTAGCGGTTCTAATTTGATAGTAGAAGCAGCTTACCGTGTTGGCTTGAAAATTCCAGTCATGGGGTCGGATTCGCCAGATTTTAGTGATGCTAGAAGTATTTATTACATGCTTAAATCTAAATATAATGGTGATGTTTCTAATGAAAAGTTAAAAGCCTACTTAAATAAAGGTGTAACCGCAGCAGCCGAAGATCCTTATACAGAATATTATACTGAGCAAGAAGCGCGCGAGTTAGAAAAAGACTTAGATGGTACTATAGGTGGCGGTATTGGTGCAGAACTAGGAATGCGCAATAATAAACCTACTGTAGTGCGTCCGTTGAAGGATTCTCCCGCCGAAAAAGCTGGCTTAAAAGCTGGAGATATTATTTTAGCAGTTAATAACAAAGCTACTGCTAATATGTCGATTGAAGATATAGTGCGGATGGTTCGTGGTGAGGTAGGTACTACTGCTAAAATCACTATTAGGCGTGGTAGTGAGCGTATGGATATTTCTGTTAAACGTGAAGAAATTACCTCTCCAGATATTGAAACGCAGATAAAAAATGAAATTGGTATTATAAAGTTAAGTCGATTCGGTACAGATAGTGCGGCGAAAGTTAGAGCTGCAGCTGAAGATATGAAACATCAAAATGTAAAGGGTGTGATCTTAGATTTACGTGGTAATGGCGGTGGCTATTTACAGACTGGTATAGATGTTGCTGGAGTTTGGTTAAATGATAAAGATGTGGTTAGCGAAAAAGGAAAATCTAATAATCCAAAAACATTAAAATCGGGAAAACAGGCTATTTTAAATGGTATGCCAACGGTTGTATTGATTGATTCTAGCTCTGCTAGTGCTAGTGAGATTGTTGCGGGGGCGTTAAAAGATCATCAAGCTGCTACGTTAATTGGTGAAAAATCATTCGGTAAGGGTAGTGTTCAGGAAATGATAGATCTACCAAAAGGTGATATGCTTAAGGTTACGGTAGCAAATTGGTATACGCCAAAGGGTAAGAATATTAGTAAAGAGGGGATAGAGCCTGATAAAAAGGTTGAGCTTTCATCTGATGATATTAATAATAACCGTGATCCACAATTAGATGCGGCGGTAGATTATCTACAGAAGTAAGACCAGGTATATAGTAACTAAAAGCTATAGTCTACCTCGTGAATAAATACCAGTATAAATCTGGTATTTATTTTATATTTTGTGTTTTTTAAAACCGCTCACTAAAGAGCGGTTAAAAATATAATTCATTTATGATATTTAATTACAATACTGTAACTTGTGTGCGTGGTACATTGCGACCTGTAAATAAAGTCTTTTTTACCTTCTTAAAGGTTACTACGCCATCCTTAGCTGCGTGTATAGTGTAATTTCGGCTCATGTAAGTACCTTCACCAGCAATCTTGGTTGCACCAGTTTGACGCACTAAAACTTCGCCTGAACTAACTTTTTGTCCGCCAAATCTTTTTACACCTAGGCGCTGCCCAGCATTATTGTGAATATTTTTACTCGAGCCGCCAGCCTTAACTTTCGACATTTAACTCTCCTTGATGTTCAATATATAATACAATCCTTTATATTCTACTCTAAAGCGTGATAATAGTCAAATATTATATTAACCAGACTATATCGGAAGTTGACAATTTTAATCATAAGGGTTAGCATTATATTTAGCTATAATGTAGGGAATAGGGTAGGTATGGATAAAACCAAAAAACTAAATGATACCAGTACTGGAAGTGGATCTAAAAATAGCTCCAGGGATGAGTTAGAGCGTGAACTTGCACGGGTTGAAAGTATAGAAGCAGCCTATTATAATAAAATGCCTACTAATGAGGAAACTATTTCTATCTCGGATACTGGTAAAGTAAATAAGCTTGAAGAGTCTTCAGAAGGGATAAGTGTTAAAGCAGAGTCGGACAAACCTCTGGTTAAGAATAATATTAGTGAGACTAAACAAAACATTACTCCTAAGCAAAAGCAAATTCCCGCTAGAAAACCAATCACCATAGGAAAACTAGAAAGACCTAGATATGAGATAGGTACTAATAAGATAAAGCCAGAAAGAAGAAGTAAAACACGCACTCTCGGAAATTTTTTAGCTTTTATTTTGTTTTTTTCACTAATTGGACTAAGCGGATGGTTGTACTATCAGCAGTTATTGCTTAAGGATCAGTTAGAAACCACCCAGGATCAACTAAATGATCAAGAATATAGATTATCAGAGGTTAGACTTGCAGGTGAGAGAAGAAACGCACTAGCGGGTGCTAATGGTTATATGGAAATACCTGAATGGAAAGTAAAATATAGATCAGATATAAATACCGCGGGTTCAGATAAGGACATAAAATATAAGTTTATGATTAATTCCACAAGTGGCGTAGAGTATCTAGGATTTTATTCAGCTGAATTGGCGCGCACTGCTACTAATCGTAAACTAATAAATAATTCACCTAGTATGAAGGCTGAGGTTTATGGCTGTGGTAAAGATGCTTATTTTGCCACTATTTATCGCGTAAAAGCAAATGACATAGAAGTAGATGGGAAAGTGAGCGAAGCTAAATTGCGTGAATTTTATAGATTTGCAGCGAATCCTAATAGCTCTATATATAAAAAGATTGGTGATTATTACTATCTAGCGACAGATACATATGTAACGGATGGTAATTTTAAATCTTGCCTACCAGATGGCTCTGAATACAAAAAAGAACAGGATAAAGCCAAGGATATTGCCAGCTATGCTAAAAAAATTGTTCAAAATTTAGAACAGTCCCAGTAGCAACTTATTAAGAAGAATACATTTTTAGTACTTATGTTTATCGGGATTTAATTTTGGTTAGAATTAGAATATCACGTGCTACAATTTGGTTTTCTCGGAAATAGAGTAGGGGATTTTTGTTGTGTAAATTATACCCTAGTTTATCTATATGTTTAATTAACGGTAATCTGTGAATGGTGTTAAATTCTGTATCACGCCATGCGGGTATTGCTATACATAAGGCCGTTTTTTGATTTATTTGTGAATGAATATTTTTTAGGAAGTTACTAATAATATTATTACAATTACCTTTGACTTGCTCTAATTTTGTTGGGTTAGGTGTTGAATTAAAGGGTTGCCCTAAATATGTTTCGCAGATCACTGCATTTAATTCATTAGCATAGTTCCATGTATGAATAGTAGCATCACCTTGCTGTATGTGTAGTTTATAAGCTTGACTTTTAGTAAGCCAGGCTATATTTTGTTGTGTATAATTTACCATCTTTGGATTTAAATCTGTACCGTATATTTTGGCACCACGTAAATAGGCTTCTTGCAATATTACGCCAGTACCACAAAACGGATCCAGAATGGCTGGCTGGCTTAGCTTTTTATTTAAAATAGATTGGCTTTTGCCAATAGCCATGTTATACATCATTAAAGCTAATTTAGGCGGTAGCATACCCACAAAAGCATCTCGCTTAGGTCTCGTTTGATCTCGTTTTGCTAAGGCAGTGATATTCTGTGCTCCAATACTTTCGGCAATTATTGTTCTGCTATTATGTTGAATTATGATAATTTCTTTTTTATTTTCTCTCAAACCTAACTTATTATGATGAGATGTGGCAGTATTTAGAATCGGGTCGTTATTTGGTATTATACGCACAGTTCCGCCTAATTTTTTGGCATTAAACTTTATGGCGGCGCCTATTTTTTTAATCTGCGTTGTTTTTATATTAGCATTGTAGGCGCTAATTCCGATTGTTAGTTTAGATAAATCTTTTCTGATTGCCCGTTTTGAATAAGAATCTATAATTTTATGCGATATTTCTGATACTTTCGCATTATATAAATTATAAACAACATGAGCTGCCTTTTGTGAGCCGCCCAAATTCTGAATATCTAAATAGTCTATATTTACTAGAGCAGCTTCACTTCCAAATCTAGTAACTTTACCAGGATAAAGAGATTCCAACTCAGTTAATCCTAGTTCTGGTTGACGTCCTAAAATGCATAAAATCACAATACTAGTATACCTGATTCTTAAAATGTCGTATAATAATCATTATGATTAAGAGAGTTTCTGGGCGTGTATGGCTAAGTTTAGCTACGGCTGTTATTTTAGTGGTGATAATTTATCTTTCACGGCACGAGATTATGCAATCTTGGCATTTACTAGGCAAGGTTGATATGAGCATAATACTGTGGTTGATTCCGTTACAGTTTTTATCTTTTTATTCCATGGGTGCATCAATGTTTTCGTACTTGCGTGCTCAGGGTAGGGCGCGTCACATTTCTGCCCCAGATCTTGCTAGATTATCATTAGAAATGAATTTTGTTAACCATATTTTACCTAGCGCTGGAGTAAGTGGTGTGTCTTATATTGGCTGGAGACTCAAGTTTTACGGTATTTCGCCTAGTAAGTCGGCCGCTGCTCAATTGATTAGAATTGTTGCTACGTTCATTGCTTATGTAGTGATACTGTTAGTTTCTGTTACCGCCATGCTATTTGATGGCTCTCTAAATAGGCTAACGGTGATTGTAACTATAGGTCTAGCTATATTGATATTTGGTGTAGTTGCAATAGTTGTATATATTCTGGAGCATAATAAAAACTTTGAAAATACTGCCAAGAAAATCATAAATTTTGTAAATAAATCTATTCAAGTAATTACATTTGGGCGACATAAGAAAGGTATTAAATCTTCCAAGTCCTTAACTGGGTTTCTAAATGAGCTTCAAAAAGATTATTGCCAGGTAAAGTCTAAGAAAAAGATGATAATAAAGCCATTTTTCTGGGGTCTTGTACTTAATTTATCTGATATTGCGATGTTCTACTGTGTATTTTTGGCGCTTGGTCACCCTATAAATCCAGCGCCGTTAGTGGCTGCTTATGGTCTGGCTGGTGCTTCAAGTATTTTTATGGTTACACCAGGCGGAGCTGGTGCATATGAATTGATTATGGTGGCGTTCTTGGCAGCTGCAGGTATTGATAATCAGGCTGGTATAGCTGCAATTGTATTAACCAGAGTTCTTTTAATGGCTGGAACAATTATCGGTGGCTATGCGTTTTATCAACAGGCGATAGTTAAGCGGGGTAAAAGTGATGATACCGACGCTAACAGTTAGTGATTTTATCGCGATAACAAACCAGTCTTTTGAAACTATCTACCCAAGTGTTTTTATTGAAGGAGAGGTTGAATCTTTTTCTATAAATCAGTCTAAATTTGTGTTTTTCAATCTAAAAGATGAAGAATCAAGTGTGAGCTGTTTTATGATGAAATTTGCTCTACATATCTCAATTGAAGATGGTATGTATATTAGAGCTAAAGCTCGTCCAAAAATAACTCAAAAAGGAAAGTTTAGTCTAACAATTGATAGTATAAGACCAATTGGTGAAGGTAGTGTAAAAAAGAGTTTTGAACTTTTACGTGCTAAATTAGCCACAGAAGGTCTGTTTGATGAATCGCGTAAGCGAATCTTGCCATGGTTGCCCCGTAAAATTGCGGTTATTAGTAGTAAACAAGCTGCTGGATATATAGATTTTATGAAGATAGCAGATTCGCGTATAAAAGGTGTTGATTTCATAATCTGTAATGCTCAAGTCCAGGGTAATGATGCACCTGAGTCAATTGTCAATGCAATTGAAAAGTGTAATAAAATGTCTAATCTACCAGATGTTATAGCTATAGTGCGCGGTGGCGGTAGTGCAGATGATCTAGCTACTTTTAATGACGAGAGGGTGGTTCGTGCAATTGCCGCTAGTCGAGTTCCTGTTATAACTGGAATCGGGCACGAGATAGATACAACTTTGGCTGATCTGGTGTCTGATATAAGAGCTGCGACGCCCACTCATGCTGCGACAATTTTATTACCTAGTTTAGATGATGTGCGGTTGAAAATTAGGCAGAGTATTTTACGAGTTAAACCCACTTTACATCAAATTATATCAGATAATAAAGCCCATCTTCATAATAGAAAGCTAACTGCGAAATATCATATTTTAAATTATATTGATCTTCAAAAAGCTAAAATTGCCGCACTTGGCAAAATAGCAAAATCATTAGATCCGCGTAATGTTTTGGCACGCGGTTATGCAATTATGCGAATGGAGAATGATATTTTATCTAATGGCGCACAGATAAATGTTGAAACTAAAGATTATTTCATAAAAGCAAAGGTAATAGACTATGAAAGAAAGTAATCTAACATTAGAAGAAAAGATAGCAAAAATTGAGCGAGAAACTGCCTGGTTTGAGGGTGATGATTTTGTGCTCGAGAAGGCAATTGAAAAATATAAGGAAATTATTGCTTTAGTTGCAGAAGTAGAAAAGGAACTAACTGAATTAGAGAACACAATAATAGACTTAGAGGATAATTAAGATTCTATGGTAGAGAGTGTAATAGGTATAGTAGTAATTTGTGTGTTGATTTTTTTATTAACGGCATTATTTGGTGCGCCCTATGTTCCTACGCAGAGAAAACAGATAGAATCTGTTTTTAGTAAGTTACGTCCATTTAAAAAAAATGATGTTCTGGTAGATTTAGGTAGCGGCGATGGTGTAGTTTTAGATGAAGCTATTAGAGCTGGTGCTAGTAAGGTGATTGGCTATGAAATAAATCCAATTCTGGTATTAATTTCATGGTTGCGGCTACGTAGTAATAGAGGGCGATTTACTATTTTTTGGCGTAGCTTTTGGAGGATTAATGCGCCTTCTAATGTTAGTATCGTTTATGCTTTTGGTGAGTCGCGTGATATTAAAAAAATGTATGACTTAGTACAAAAATGGTCCAACTGGTCTGGGAGAGAAATTGATTTTATAAGTTATGGGTTTGAAGTGCCAGGATTCAATTATTCTAAAAAAGAAAATGCCCACTTTTTATACAATATAGCGCCTTTACATAGCCAAAAAACATAAGTATAATGACATCATGGATAATGTAAATAAACAACATGGTAGTGTAATTTTGGGTGTTTTGCTAGCTGTAACTTCAATTTTAGCGTTGGTTTTTGGTGGTTTAGCTATTTGGGCTTATATGCAATATAACACCGCTAAAACAGATGTAGATTCTCAAATAAAGGTAGCGGTTATAGATGCAGAACGTCGCCAGTCTCAAAAGGAAGAAGCAAAATATGCTGAGCGCGAAAAAGAGCCAAATCTTGAATTTTCAGGACCAGCTGATTATGGTAGACTAACTTTTAAATACCCTAAAACTTGGAATCTCTATGAGGCAACCGATGTTGAATCTCGTGGTGGTGAGTATAGGGCGTATCTACATCCTTCAAAAGTTCCTCCAGTTGTTGCTGATCAACAATTTGCTTTGCGCGTAACTATTGAAAACAAGGAATATGATAAAGTAGTACAGCAATATGATGCTTTGGTTAAAAAAGGTGATTTGCGTAGCTCTAGTACAAGTTCTATGGGCAATACAGGCACTCGCTTAGATGGTAATTTTAGTAAAAACATACGCGGTGCAGCTGTTATCTATAAGGTCAGGGATAAGACAGCAACTGTACGTACAGATGCGAATGAAACGTTTAAAGCTGATTTTAATAAAATTATCCAAACTATTAATTTCGAATAAAGTAAATAATATCTGTCAGTTATTTTTAGGATGATTATTTTGTTGCCATGCTAAAATGAATATATGAATGAACGGCTGCAGGGTAGTAATAGTGATAGATCGTTTCTAGGTGATTATTTTGACGTAGTTGCTGCTGCTCATGAATTGAAGAGTCCAGTCGCCTTAATTCGTCAATTGGCGCTTAATCTGAAAGATTTAGATAATTTAACCGAGTCTACTCGTCAGGATTATATAAGTAGAATTATATTGACCAGCGAACGTTCGTTACGCTTGACTAGTATTTTAACTCAGTCAGAAAAAATAAATGAAGAATTATTTAATACAGAGCCTATTAATATAAAGCAGCTTTGTGAAGACGTAGCCCATGAGCTAACGCCTCTTTATAGAGCTTATGGGCGTAAAATTATGGTCAAAGGTCGCCGTTCTGCGCCTTTAGTGGTAGCAAACCGTGATCTTCTTCGGCGAATTTTACTAGGTTTTGGCGATAATGCTTTACATTATTCAAATAAAGAAGCTGTATTTCATCTAGCGCATAACGCTAATAAAATTAGGGTTGGATTGCGCGATTTTGGTCCCTCTCTTTCTGGTGTTAATATAAATAATCAGATAAAGCAACAACGAATTTATCGTCCAGAAAGCAGTGGTTTGGGGCTGGTTATTGCTAAGCGGTTCGCTGATGCCATAAATGGCAATATTGGCACGATTCGCCATCGGAATGGGATGACATATTATGTGGACGTTATAAAATCGGAGCAACTATGTCTATTATAAATAAGTCAAAAATTTTACTGATTGATGATGATATGTGGCAGAGCGATATTTACATTAATGTTTTAAAAAATAATTACGAAATTAAATCTACACAAAACTTAAATAATGCAATAAAACTAATTGAATCGTGGTCACCTCAGCTAATAATTGCTGATGTTTTACTATCTGGTGAAACAATATTTACTCTGTTAAATGAGCTACAATCTGATGTGTATCTTGGCAAAATACCAGTCGTTATTATTACTAACATAGCCGACCGTTTATCTGAAATAGATTTAAAAGCTTATGGTATTAATGATCTACTTGATAAATCTAAAATTACGCCACAAGATATTTTGGCAGCCGCGAGGCGTATATTATGAAATCTGAAACTACTGAAGCAATTGTACTTAGACGTACAAATTATGGTGAAGCAGATAGGATTATTCAATTTTCAACACCGATTGGCCGCCGCAGTGCAATGGCGCGTGGTGTGCGTAAATCAAGATCTAAACTGGCGGGTGGGGTTGAGCTTTTAAGTCTTTCACAAGTAGTCTTGCGTCATGGTAGAGGTGAAATATCTACGCTCGTACAGGCAAGAATGATTAAATTTTATAAGAATATTTTAGATAACTATGATAAATTACAATTTGCCTACGAGGCAATGAAAATGGTGGCATATTCTAGTGAAATAATCGATGAACCAGGATGGTTTAGTATTTTAAAGGAAACCCTGGAAGCGCTTGATAATAAAATGGTTAATTTTGCACTAATAAAAACCTGGTTTTATTTAAACTATGCTAAACTTTTAGGTAATGAATTGAGTTTAGTAAGTGACGTATCTGGACAAGCGCTTAGTCAAAATAGGCGCTATATTTACGATAAAATAGAGCATGGTTTACGCCATAGCGAGAGAGGTGAAATTATGGCGGATCATATTAAATTGCTTAGATTAATGTCTAGCTACCCGTTACGCATTGTAATGCAGGTTGGTGGAATTGAAGGTATATTGCCAGATTGCTGGCTAATTGCCCGTAGTCATACTGAACTGAACAAGTAAAATCATGCTATACTAAAATGCAGAGAGTAAATATTTGTTGTACCTACTGTACCTCAAACACAAGGAAGAGAAAGGAGACTTCTTGTGAATCAAGTAAAAATGGAAGATATTATTAGCCTATGTAAGCGCCGTGGTTTTATTTATCAGGGGTCAGATGTTTATGGCGGTCTTTCTGGAACTTGGGATTACGGTCCATTGGGCGTGCAGTTGAAACGCAATATTATGCAATTGTGGTGGCGCAGGTTTGTTGATGAGCGTGATGACATGTACGGCGTTGATGCAGCAATTTTAATGAATCAGAAGGTATGGAAAGCTAGTGGGCATGTTGATACTTTTGTTGATCCGCTATGCGAGGATACGGTTAATCATCGTCGCTATCGTACTGATCATATTCTCAAGGACAATGGCATTGATGCGGACGGCATGACGATGGCAGAGATGGACGCGGCGATTGCGGAAAAAGGAATTAAAAGTCCTGATGGCAATCCATTGAGTCAGTCGCGCACGTTTAATATGATGTTTGAAACGCAGGTCGGTGCCGCAGCAGATGTTGCACGTCAGTCAATGCTTTTTGAGGGTGGAAATCTTGCGAAAAAAGTTGACTCATCGACCGATATAATCAATTTAGATAATAAAACCGCTGTACAGGGGGCGATTCTTCGGGAGTATATGGATTATGTCAAAGATGATGTATATGGCTATCTCGTTGAGCAAGAGAGGAATACTGTATACCTCCGACCCGAAACAGCCCAAGGTATCTTCACTAATTTCAAAAACGTCGTCGATAGTTTTTACCCTAATTTACCGTTTGGTATCGCTCAACAGGGCAAGGCTTTCCGCAATGAAATTGCGCCGCGCGACTTCGTCTTCCGTTCCCGCGAGTTTGAGCAGATGGAGATTGAATATTTTGTTGATCCTGAGCATTGGCAGGAAGCTTTTGATGAGCTATTAGCTGCAACACATGCATTTTTGGCAGAACTGGGCCTTAGACAAGAGCATATTCACGAGCTAGATGTGCCGCCAGAAGATCGAGCACATTACAGCAAAAAAACTATCGATATTGAATATGATTATCCAATTGGCCGTGAAGAACTTATGGGTATTGCTTACCGGACTGATTTTGATTTAATGAATATCCAGCGCGTCAGTAATAAGAGTATGGAATATACCGTCAAGGGGACGAACACAAAATTTGTACCACATGTTATTGAACCTAGTTTTGGCGTGGAGCGAGCGCTGATGGCGGTGCTGTCGAGTGCGTACCGTGAGGACGAGCAAAACAGTGAAAAGCGTGTGTATTTGGCGCTGCCAGAGTATTTGGCGCCAGTCAAATTTGCTGTGTCACCGCTACTCAAAAACAAGCCAGAACTAGTGGAAAAAGCCCGCGAAGTCTACGCCCAGCTTGCCAAAGCCAATCCTGGCCGAGTGATGTGGGACGACAACGGCAACATCGGCAAACGCTACCGCCGCCAAGACGAAATCGGCACCCCGCACTGCGTGGTCATCGACTTCCAGACGCTAGAGGACGGCACAGTGACCGTGCGCGAGCGGGATACGACGGAGCAGCGGCGGGTAGATGTAAATGAACTTGTATAAAACAATAACGATTTTTGGTGTGTGACTGTGAACCATAAGGTGATTATAGATAAAATAGGGACAGCGTTTTTTCTGACTATCGTTGCGTATTTTGCAGCCTATATATTTGAGGTAAGCTATTTGAGGTCCTATGGTATATCTTGGCAGGCAGCTCGCGTGACTGTATCAAGTCTAGTTGTTAGCTTTGTGGCGATAATGTCGTTGAGTATATACCTAAAACCTTTTATGGACTTACTTTTTGATGTATTAAATAAAAGAAAAAAGTCTGAAGTAAGAAAGTTTATCTATGGAAGGATGTTGGAATTTGTTGTGGTTTTTGTTGTATCTTTGTTTGGGCTGCTTGTTTATTCTGGAAAAATAGATATTCAATGGTCAATAACTGCAGCTTTAGTTATGCCTGCGTCAAGTGTTTTAGTATTGATATTATTTCATTTTCGCTTTCGTCGTCCGTTTAAGAAAATGTTGGCAAAAAGTCTTAGTGATTTCAATAAGAATGAGAGTAGATCTTTTGAACCGAGTGAATTTGAAAAGTCAAATATTATGCAAGCCTACAGTGTAATTCTCATTACAACTACGATAATCTTTTTGTCATCATATGCGGTAGGATATTGGGCTAGTTCTATGTTGAGACCATCTAGAGCTTTCGTCTTAGATAATAGTAGATATGCGGTCATTCGGGATTATGATGGAGTTGTTATCGCAAAAGAAATTGTTGAGGGCAGAATAGGAGAAAAATACATATATGTTGACTCTTCACAGAATAAACTAATCTTTTATCCAATTCACGTTGACAATGGAACTATTAGATAGCTCTGTAAGAATGTGACTCTGATGCTAGTTTGGACATGAAAGTGCTATAATTGTCTCTATGACAAAAATTACCAACGGACATATCATTACCCAAGATTCGGATGGAATAACTCGTTCGGACTATTTATACCGCATCTCGCTCAAAGCCTTGATCTACAATAATACTGGGCAAATTTTGGTCGTTAAGGAAATTAATCGGACGTATTGGGATTTGCCTGGTGGTGGTATGGATTTTGGCGAGACGATTGAATCGTCGCTGAAACGCGAGCTGTACGAAGAGGTTGGCTACAAGGGCGGTTTGCGTTATCAACTTTTTGACGCGTCGGACGAGATGTATATTGAGCGGATTGACGCTAATCAGATCTGTTTTTATTGTCGTGTTTGGCCAGAGAATTTTGATTTTATACCAGGTGAAGAGGGTGACGAAGTAATGTTTATTAACCCTGAGGAGTTATTGCTTCAGAAGGGCAAGATTGATGCGCCAGCTCGAGCGTATAGAGCTCATATGAAATGGCAGGAACTATATAATAAGCAGTAAGTATTGTAAAGATATATTTAATAGATTTAGTAAATAAGGAAATATTTTATGACAAAAATACTCGCAATAATCTCCACCCACGGTAACGAATTATTAGGACCAAATGTGCTAGCATATATGCTCTCTAAAAGGTCTAAGCTGCTGGAGGATATAGAATTTATCATAGCTAATCCGCGCGCTTACGCAAAGAATGTGCGGTATACCGAATCGGACTTAAATAGGAGTTATGGACTTGGTCTGGATACTTATGAAGGTCGGCGTGCGAAGGTGATTGAGGAGCGGATTCGGTTACTGAAGCCGGAGTTAGTATTGGACTTTCATACAACCACTGCCGAACAGCCAGATATTTTGATAACGGCAGATAGAAATAATGAAGTAGTGCAGAGGTTTATCAACTCTAGCGCTGTGAAAGACGTTCTGGTAGTTAAGCCGCTTAATGACATCACGATGGTGGTGCCGAATTTCGCGGCTTATGAAGTGCCAAATTCGCATTTGAACGATGATTTGTATGAGCAAATATGCACTGACATAGCAAGATATTTGGACGAGGAGACAGTTGACCAGGAGCGAACTTTTTATAAGATGACGGGGAAGATTTTGCCCGAGGAAGAGCGAAATATTGCCGATCTTGAAAACTTTGTCTATAATGACACATTGCAAGCTATTCCGGCGTTCCTTGGCGAGGAAGCCTATAAGCAGGATGGAACCTATGCTGGATTTAAATTAGAGAGGCTTGTTTGAAACTATGATATAAGTTTTGTGGTTATAAACTAAAATAGCCCCATTATTTTAATTGAGGCTATTTTAGTTTGATGTTAGATTTACTTCTTTTTACTGTGTGACTTAACAGCTATCTTCTTTGGCTCTGGTGCTGGTGTCACTGGTATAGTGACCTTTAAAATACCATCATCCAAATGTGCCTCTATAGAATCAGCGTCAGCGCGTTCTGGTAATTGAACACTACGGTAAAAACTGCTGCTTGATTCACGTACAACGTATTTTTTATCCTTATCTTCTTCTTTTTCATGGCGCTCGGCTTGAATTACCAAATTACCATGTTCTACTGAAATATTAACATCATCTTCATGGAAATTTGGCAAATGAGCCTCTACGACTAATGTATTATCCTTAAGATATACATCAGTGGTTGGTAGCCCAACCGAGCGCATCTGGCGTGGTGTCCAGCTATCATCATTAAAGAAACGGCGTTGCAAAGCATCCATCTCTGCAAATGGATCGAATCGAACGAGTTTATTCATTTTATATACTCCTTTCGTTTAATTTGGTGAGCTTTCGCTCTAATTTTATTGTAATTTTTTAGCACTCATATGTCAAGAGTGCCAAACATAAGCATAATGAATGTTAGCTAATTTTGCATAAAATAAAAAATTAATTATAATAAAAGTTTATGATTAAACCTTTTTTATTGTTACAGTCACGTCCAGAAGATTCCGCTTCAGATAGCGAATATAAGGCTTTTTGCCATTTTGGTGGATTAAATTCAAATGAACTTGAACGTCTAAGATTAGATACTGGCACTTACCCAAAGATTGATTTAAATAAATACAGTGGAATAATTATGGGTGGAGGTCCAGCTAATTTTGCTTATGATTATAGTGAAAAATCAGCTGATCAAATCAAATTTGAAAACTACATACTACCATTGATGCGCCAAATTATTGATGAAGATAAACCATTCTTAGGGGCTTGTTTGGGTATGGGGGCGTTAGTTTCAGCCCTTGGTGGAAAGCCTAGTTTTGATTATGGTGAAGATATTAGCGCAGTGGATGTTCAACTAGAGTCTTCTTCTAAAAATGATACTTTAGTATGTGATTTGCCAAATAATTTTAGGGTCTTTGTCGGTCATAAAGAGGGGGTTGGCAGCATAGAAGGTCTGAACAATTGTGTAGTTCTAGCGAAATCAGAAAAATGCTTACAGCTGGTGCGCGCTGGTCAAAATGTTTATGCAGCTCAGTTTCATCCAGAATTAGATGTTGAAGGTTTAATTTTACGGATTAATATATATAAATATGCTGGTTATTTTGATCCAGGTGAAGCTCAAAATATAATAGATAAAATCACCAAAGAAAACATCACAGAACCTGTTAAAATTCTAAGAAAATTCATTGATAAATACGCCGTGAAGTTAGACTAACTTATTTATGCTAAATATAGCTTTTAGCTAGATGCTATGGTAGAATGTAGATACCTTATCATTCGATTAGGTAGTTCTTCTATAAGTTGAGGTGATTTTATGTCTACTAAGGTAGATACTAAACTTGATATTAGCAAGATTTTAAGCATGCTTTCCAGTGCTTATTCAGTATATGGTTATGGTTGGAAGCTTAAAATATCTGCAAAGAAAAACCACAATCGCAATTCACAGAAGCAATTAAAATTCTTAATTGCTGAAGAAGACTGTCCAGAAAGCATTAAGCAAAAAAATGCTTACAGCAGCATGGATAGTAGCCGCGATAAGAGTTTGCATGTTGCAAAAATAGCAAAGCGAAGGCTGCGTAATTTGGAAAGTTCTACTAAATCGGCATATGAGTCTGATTTAAAGGTTGTCGCACGTGATATCAATGCACGTAATTTGCACGGTGAATCTTTTGAAGATATCTGTGATGATTACGATTGCAGCGATATGTATACACATGCTGATAACTATAGTTTTAACCAGGGGCGTATAGCTAAAAGTGTAAATATAGCTAAAGCTGGATTTCAACGCGCTCGCTCTAATCATCGCAAAGTCAAGAAAAGTACCATACGCTCTTACGCGCAATGGGCTGGTTGCTTGACAGAGGAGGTGGTTAAAATTTTGGGGATTCCAGCACATTCTCAGGAATGGGTCATTATAGATAAGGGCCGTTACTGTTATCAAGGGAGTAGCGCTGAAGAAGAAGCCGCTCTGCACATATGTTTTGGCGATAAATGCCACGATATGAAAGATAAAGGCCATGGTCATTATATTCTTGGCTTGGAATCTGGCAAAATACTATATGCGCGCAATATGTGTGGACCTCGAGGTCCACAAAATCACACTACTAGCAATATGCCTAGCAGTGATTCAGCTAATTATCTATCTCGACCGTGGTTACGTGTTGTTAATAGTATACGCAAGAATAGCTCTACTGCAGATGATTCTTTCCGCAAGGTCTCTAATTCTGTAAGTAAAGAACTTACAGTAGCCTAAACTTATAACTTCGCTCAAAGAAAGGAGTGGATAAAACCTGTTTTAAGCAGGTTTTTTATTTTGAAAAGATATAACTTGTTGATATAATTTAGAACTATGATTTCTTTTATAAGATTATATAGAATTTTTCTAGTTAGTGCTTCAATGGCAATATTAGTTGTGGCTTTAAAATATGTTTTGCATATTTTAGGTTTTGAGCCAGTGGAGCAATCTTCTCTTCATAATGGCGTTATTTCTAGTGTTACATTTGTTATTGGTTTTTTGCTTTCAGCTACAATAGCAGATTACAAAGAATCCGAGCGTATGCCATCAGAATTTGCTGCTCAGGTAGAAAATATGTATGATGATGCCGCATCTATCTACCAAAACTATCCAACCTTTGATATTGAAGGATTTCGCAGCCAAATGTATAAAATCGCTACTGGATTTACAAAGGATGCTCGCCGTCGTTCATATGATGTACGAAACGATATACGGGGATTATTACCGTACTTTGCTGAGATGGAAAAGGGAGGAGTGCCAGCTAATTTTATAGTTAAACTAAAGCAGCAACAGATGGCGCTTTTGCGTAGTCGTCACCGTGTAAATTATATCCAGCGTATTAAATTTATACCTTCTGCTACTATTTTGGCTCGTTCTATAGTTATTGTTTTAATTGCTTTACTACTTGTTACTGACATAAACCCATTTTATGGTGGTTTGGTTATGATTGGGTTAATTAGCTTTATATTGATCTATATGCTCATTTTGATTAGAGTTATTTCTACGCCTTTTCATAAAGCTGGTCGTACACAAGATGATGTTAGTCTTTTCTTGATTAAAGATGCAGTAAATTATCTAAAAAATCAAGCAAATAAAACTAAATAGTTATAAAATTAATCTCAGTTTGACAAATTAAAACACTTGGCATATAATCACTAATTGTGTGAACTTTAAAATAACGAATCCTGTAATTTTGTCATCTACCTAAGGAGACTATTATGTCATCTTTACAAAATCGGGCTGCAAAGCCAAAGTCCAAGAAGAAGGTAACGTCCGTCGTTTCATGTGTGGAGAAATTTCTTCACGATGGAAGTACAACTTCTGCAATGAAACGAACTGTTCGCGATAAATTGGAGGACTTGAAATCTGAATTTGAGTCTCTCATTAATAAGCTCAGTTCTGCGGGTGAAAACAAAGCAGAAAAAATCAAACCCAACTATCACTATGTTGATATGTTTAAGTCTATTTTCGATGCTGCTTCTAAGGACATTGAATCGAATTTGAAGTTTATCCCTAAGCGTAAGCCTGACAGCGAAGGGGACGTCAAGTACTTTTCCAAGATTGTATTGGATAAGGCTTATGATTTCATGGAGTTTGTCGAAAATGTTGAAGAGATCGCAAATCTCGATCCCGACAAATGTAAACCCAATGAGGCAGATGAAAAAGCTAAAAAAGCTCTGAAATCTGTTCAGGATAGCGTCTCGCTCTCGCACTTGGTACCCAACTCTAAGGTCTGTCATCAAGAGCCAGAAGTTTTGCTTGTGAAAGAGGATCTTGTAGGGTGTCACACCCAAACCGTCTAAGCCTATAACTATTGTAGTTGTTAGGCGAAAGGGTTTCGTTAAATAAAGTTCATATGCCCCCGTTTTACGGGGGTTTCTTCTTTGCTAAGGTAACTTAATATTGACAAATATCAATAATTGATATATAATATACTTCGTAGAACCTTAAAATATAACTCAATAGAGGAGTCTATACGTTTAGGCGTGGCAGATTAGCTATTTAGTTAAGTAGCGTGTCTGCTGCGCCTAATTCTAGCGTAGTAAATCTATTCTATACCACCAAAGGAGTGATATTTATGACTGCCAAACCAGTCTATAATCCGATAGAATCGGTGTCTACGCTTGCTAGTGTGATTCATGACATAAAACAGGCTTATGAGGAAGACGTAGAAAGGCTTCAACCTGGTATCGTTTCCTGCCGATCTCTTGCAATTTTAACGCCTCTTATGTATATTTGCATGGAAAAATCTAAAGAGGTACGTAACGATAAGGGGTTAGATTCCTGTCATGACATGAAATCTCGGACTATTTCAAAAAATGTCCGTGTGATGGAGGATGATTTCGAGGAATTGAAGAGTTTTCTGCTTATGGATGATACTACTTACAACTACGGCTATAGTAAAGATGACTATGTCGATCGTTGTCATTTTCTTCTCAATCAACTAAGGTCTTCTATTGAATGTGTTGTGTTTTATCCTAATGTCTGTATTGGTCGTTTGGTACGGGACGCAGCATAGTAAAGGTCTCTACGTGCCGCCTTGAGGTATTTATATTCATGAATATATTTATCATTTGGCGGCTTTTTCCTTGTATTATCTATAAAATATTATGTTTATACTTGACAAAAAATATTTTTACTATATAATAACAATTGTAGAACCTTAAAAGATAAATCAATATCCAAATTCTATTCTATCTTTCTGTATAGAATTGTTGCTTAAGTAGGGCAGACTACTGATTTAAAAATGAACTAAATCCGTAATCTGCCTTACCTAGGCAGCCTCCGCAAGGAGTAAGTTCTATCCTATGGAAAGAGGATATATCGTGGTCAGCAAATTTGATAACCATGATCCAAGTGTCTTTTGGATGACCGTAAAGGATGTCGATAAGCTCAAGATAGCTCTTGACTACATGAAGGAAAGTAATACCGCAACAGAGGAATATGGGAAATTTTTAAATCCTATTGTTCAACGCTGTAGCAACGGTGTTCTGGTATATGCGGGTCTTGTTCAGTACTTCGACGATACCAACGGAAACAAAGGTCCTTTGTCTAAGTATAAGCTTTCTCTGCTTTTTGAGTCCGTCGCGGAACTGAAGGATTGTATCTGCAATCTGAAGATTTTGGTTAAAGAGTTGAGTGGAATTCACAAGATTTGTAAGAAAACTGACGAATCTTACCGCGAAGCTTATGACAAGATCCATTACGATGTCTGGGCAAAGTCTAAGGGCTGGATCAAGGAAGACCTTAAGAAAATTCTTAAGATTTTTAATAAGATTATCGATATCATCGATATCATCGATATCATCGATAAGATCTTGCTTAGCTGTGACGCTAGTAAGTATGAGGAGTATGTGAAGACCTTGGGGCATTCAGGATCTCTTACTTACAAACCGTTCAAGGACCTTCGAAATCAAGCTAAGAACTCAGATGAGAAGGGTAAGAAGAGTAAGAAGAATTCAAAAAACAAAAAAGATAAGAAGGAGGATTAAGTCTTAAGGTTTTACCGCCACCATACAATTTGTATAGTAATAAATATAGATTGTCCCTGGTGGCTTTTTCCTTTTCTCTTGACAATTAATACCTATATATCATAAACTAGATAACCGTGGTACCTTAAAAGTGTTAAATGCAGCAATCTGTTCATCGTGTATAAACTAAACCCACACACATTTATTAGTTTAGATGGGCAGATTGCTGCATTTAAAATGAGTGCGGTTCTATCTCTAGAAAGCGTAGATTGCGTTTTCTTTTACATGCCTAAGGAGGCTTTTCGTGGAAACTGAAACTACTAAAGGAAATGAGCCTACTGTGATGAAATCTATTGTAAAGGGGACTCTGAACGCAGTGTATAACGGAGAGCCATTGAAGCAATACATCTTATGTTTGGTTCGGCGTACAGTAACCAATGCCCAAGTAGATGAAGCAATTGATAAATTCCATCTTGAAAATGAGTTGGATAATGCGTGCTATATCTACGATGATATTGATACGAAGATTTCATCTTTTGAAAGTAAGGTGAAAGAGTATTCTGGATATGGTATCTTTGAGGAGCATGACAAAACCTGTAAGCTTGATGATTATATCAAGAAAGCTTCAGGTTCACTAGATAAAGCTTCTGCTCTTGCTGATGATATTATTAAGCAGGGTAGTGGGGTAAACAAAAGGAATCAACTATCTAATCTTAAGAGCTACTTGCGTGATTCTGTTGTCAACCTTCGTAATGCTGTTGGGTTTATCATTGCAAAAGTAGAGGGGTGTTCTTATGAAGATCTGATTAAGCATTTCTATAAACAGCGTGATTATGAGTCTGTAGACAAGACAAACGCCATCAAGACTGATTATAATTATAGTCTTACATCTGGTCTGTATTGGCATACCGCATAGATAAGGTCTGTTTGTACCGCTGCAACTTATTTGATTTGCAGCGGTTTTTTCTTTTATAAAAATTACTTCTTGACAAAATATATAAATACGTGTATAATAATACGCGGTTATGTATATGATACATAGCCTGCGAACCTTAAAATCCGTTAAGGCGCTTTCCATCTATCCCTAAGGAGGATATTGTGTCAGAACCGTTGTCTGTACAAGAACTACGTTCTTTAGCAGAGAGTGCTGTTACTGATCTCATGATTGATCGTGATTTGTATATTGATAAACTTTTTGGAATTCCTGAAAAGGAAGATATCTTCAAAAAATATTATCGTATTTACATGAAGATCAATGAATGCATCACTGAAACATTGCGATGCGTAAAAAAGGCTGGTCTTGTTGATGAGTCGTTGGCTTCTCTGATCACACCTGATGGTCATTTGATGGCTGATATCAAAGCTTTGTATGAGGATCGCAGCAAAAAGAGCTATATTGATTATAAGCTGATTGTTGCTTGTTATCATATGTATAATGCTTTGTTGGTGTTGTTTGTCACTGAAGATAGCATTAGGAAAGATGTTGAACTACAGAAACATGAGGATGATATTGAGGATTGTTATTCTCTTGTTGAGCGTGAGTTGCGTAAATCCGCGCTTGTCTCAAGATTAATTATTATTGATATTGCTGTTTCGTTGGATTTGAAGCTTGCTGGTGAAAGCGTAGTTTCTTATCTTGTAGAAGATATCAAGAGTGATATTTCAGCCATGCCAATATCTGCACTATGTTTGTATATGGGTATTAATCATGATTCGTACATGAAATACACTCCTGAGCGCAAGCCTAGTAAAAAGTCTGCTTCTGGGCGGCGTAAGCTTGGTAAACGAGTTGCCCCCAAACGCAAGTCTGATAAGTCAAACTAAAGCGCCTAATGCCTAAGGTTGGCTCAATGCCGCTGTTAAATATTATTTTTTTAATTTTTTAAAGTAGTATTTGCAGCGGTTTTTCCTTTTATAAAAACAATTACTTCTTGACAAAATATATAAATATGTGTATAATAAGCGATGGTTGTGTATATGATACATAGCCTGCGAACCTTAAAATCCGTTAAGGCGCTTTCCATCTATCCCTAAGGAGGATATTGTGTCAGAACCGTTGTCTGAGCAGGAGTTGCACCACTTACTGGGTGTCTCTGTAGCTGATAGCCAAATCACTCGTGCCGTGTATATCAATGAACTCAAAGAAGTTCCTAACAAGATGGATGTCTTGTGTAGGCATATTGATATCTACAATAAGGCAAAAGAGTACTACATGACAACACTGGAATATGCAAAAAAGGCTGGTTTTGTCGATGAGAGTTTGGCATCTTCTATCTTAGAAGATAAAAATTGGATGCCAGATGATGTCAATATTATCCAAAATTGGTATAATAATTGTACCGAAGAAGATCGTATTGATAAGCTGCTGGTTTCTGCTTACAGTCACATTCTTCATGCTTTATCGCAGCTAACCTACGCTGAAATTGTCAGTGAGACTCCCGATGATTTACGGGAGGATTATCGTGACATCGAGGACTGTTACGCTCAGTTTGAGCGTTACTTGCGTAAGTCTGTTTTTGCCACGACATGGGCTGTTAAGTGGATTTTTGCAGGTTCAAGTAACAGTCAATATGTTGTCGCTGGTTGGGAGCAAGCGCTTGAGTGTAAGCTTTCGTCTGATCCAGAGACTGCGGTTCAATTTTATTTGGGGCTTGCCCCCAAACGCAACTCTGTATAAGTCAAACTAAAGCGCCTAACGCCTAAGGTTGGCTTAATGCCGCTGTTAAATATTATTTTTTTAAGTAGTATTTGCAGCGGCTTTTCCTTTTTGTGCATAGAAAACAGGCTTGACAGATGCCAGTAAGATATTTATAATTATCAATTGCGAACCTTAAAATCCGTTAAGGCGCTTTTCGTCTATTTTATAAGGAGACTATTAATGGTAGTCAAAATTTCTGGCGAGGATTTTTTCCGTTTGCTGGATTGTGTTGTAACTCATGAGATGATTGATGAAATGTTGAATAAACATGAAAAAGAAGTCATCGACGGTGAGATGGTTACTGGGTATCAGAATGTATATAATGCTATTTGCAACTTTTTTAACAAGACCATAAATCTTGCTGAAAAAGTTGGTTTTTCGGCTAAATCACTGATAATTCAGAGCCCTAATGATTTTAGCCACATTCCGTCCGTGGATATTAAGAATCTATTTTCTGAACGTAATGATGTAGATAATATTCTCGGTATTAATATGACTGAAGCCCTATTCTGTCTTTCTAATTCCGAGGAGATTCTTGCTAAAGTTCGGGAGAAAGTTCACCAAGAGTTTGTTGATTCATCATCAGAACAATTTATAAATCTTCTACTAGCAAAGGTAGAAAGTTTGCTGCGTAAGGCTGCAAATTGTCTGCGTAATTCTATTGCAGAGCTTATCTTTGAGGCGGGTATTGATGGTGATATCATGCTTTCGCTTTTTGAAGAAACATCTGATCTAGCCCTGGTTGGTCTATCAGTTGTTTTGAATGTAAGTTCTGGTGATAAAGTTATCCTTTCAGAGGAAGAATTAAGAAAGATTCATGAATCTTTCGATAATGAGGGGAAAGTAATCTACACTTCAGAGGAGGAGTGCCGTAAGGTATGCGAAGTTTTGGGTTCTAAGGAATTATACAATGTATACATCCTAGAGTCAGAGTTCGATGAAATCTATAATTCCTACTATAAAAAGGTTATGGCTATTCGTCTGCTAATCGAAAAAGTCTGTCCTTGTTATATGTGTGAGTAATGTTCGCTTTGCCGCTACATGATGATAATTGCATCGCCTGTAGCGGCCTTTCTTTTACTATTGCTTTTTTTGGATTTTAGTGTATAATCAGTAAGGCTGATTATGAATAAGATTACCCAAGAGCGTCAGCAACACTCCCATAACGCTGCTATGCGTTCAATTAATTATTTTATGGATGAAGCGTATGCCGACGATTTAGAAAAGCGCACAGAAGCACTTAATAGAATAAGTCGAGTACGTGATTATATAGATATATTTGCTGGTGATGTTATGTCACCCGAAGCAGCTCATGCTGGTATACTTTATGAAATCAAAAAAGAGGAAAATTCAAATATTGAAAATGCTGTTGCATCGGCTACTGCGTTGATGGAATATTATACATATCCAAACACGCACGAAGATGCTGCTAGTTATACGGCGGCGCTACTTAACGATATGGAATATATGGATAATTACGCCACATATTGCAGAAATAGCGATACATATATGAGCCATAGGGCAGATAATAGCGATAACGATGCCTGGCGTAAGACGTCTGCACCGATTGACATAAAAGAAATGGGCCGCTTGAGCGATGAAGTAAATATTGAATCAATTATAATTAAATCTTGCATTGTTTTAGATAAACTTGTTGAGCCTGTTCGCGAAGTAGAGGAGAGCGGGGATTTAAGCAGATTAGACGATAAAGTTTTAAAGAATATTACTGAGGCAGAGATTTTTTATGGACCATTATGCGAAGTATTTGGTTTTGATGGTCTGGCAATGGATTTACGCAGTCAATCGCACGTACTTAGGCTTTTAAAGAACGGCAAGCTGGAGGATGTCGCAAAAGTGCGGGAATATTGCAATTCTATGCGTGAAATTGGTCCGCAGGCTGTACTAAGTAATATTGTGGAAGGTAACTTTGCTGTGTTTAATGCAGTTAAAGATGTTGATTGTATCCATGATTATGATTCAGAAATTCCATATTCAAGTATCCAGCTTGGCGAATTTGTGACTGATTTTGGTAACTTTTGGAGTGGCAAGGAAGGGGATCATATGCTAACGGCTGGTAATTGGCGCTTAAAAAGCGTTGGTTCGTTAGCAAATAAGATACAGAATTCCGAAAAAAGAGGATTCCCAATGGACGTGATGGGCTTTACTTTTATTCTTAAAGACGAAGAAGAACTGGCTGATGTGTTTGCGTGTGTAATAGAAAAAAGTAATTTTAAGTGAAAATCTTGAATGTGTGCCAGCGCCTTCAAAAGAAAATTGGGTTTTTGTGCAAGGCGATGATAATTTTCGCAGATTGATACGCAAGAGGTTTAGTTATGATTTTATTCAAAAAAATATCCAAGTTATGGAAAAAGATGTGCATTATCGTGTAGCTAAGCTGACTTGTATATTGCTGGATGAGGAAAAGAATAGACAAATGCCAGTAGAAATGCAATTTTTAACTAAAGAAGATAGAAAAAACGCCAGAACAGGTACAGCGGCGCATATTATTTATAAAGCACAAAGTGAAGGCATTTTTTACTCTGCAGATGACCGTGAGCGAGCTTCAAAAATATTAACCAAGATGTATAATCGCAAAACTCATATGTATGATAGTGTAAGTACTCTTGAGGCAAATACGGAGTCTTTAATTCGCGGTACTGGCGATATGGATCGGGTTTATATGTTTAGCTGTCCAAAATAAAATGTTATAATCTACCTTATGATAATTTACTATACTGATGGTTCTGCAGTGCCCAATCCTGGTCCTGGTGGCTTTGCTGTAATTAAGGACATGAAGCCTCACATTTTAGGTAAAGACGATGATACTACTAATATACGCATGGAGGGGCTAGCTATAATCGCTGCACTTAAGGATTCTGCTGGTGCGCCATGTGAAATTTATACAGATAGTGAATTTTGGGTAAATGTAATTACAAAATGGGCAGCGGGTTGGCAATCTAAAGGTTGGAATAAAAAAGGCGGCGGCGAAATTAAAAATCTAGACATTGTAAAAGAAGTATATCCGCTTTATAAAGCCTCGCAAGCTAAATTAATCTGGGTACGCGGACATGTTGGCCATGAAGGTAATGAACTAGCGGATACTTGGGCAAATAAGGCGCGTGAAGGCGAAAAATTGACTAATTTCTAATAGTCTATTGACAATATAAAAAGTAGGTGATATAATCAATCAATGTGTGAACCTTAACATATCAAATGAGATCAGTTCAAACCTGAGAGGTTTTTCCTCTCACAACCATAAGCCTAATCCTGGGCGACCATCTGTTTGAATACAGGTGTATTTCTATCAATAGGAGGGGCAATTATGCCTTCTTTATCACCTTCAGTTGAAGAACTGAATCCTTTGACTTCTTCTGACGAGCAACTGCAAAAGGAGCTCAAGGAGGATTTTGAAGCCTCGATGGCGGAAGTGATCAATAACCGAAAGGTTAGTAAGCCTACTCGCATTCGCCTTGAGGGTCTTGAACATATGTTTGCAGACATGATGAACATTCTTCGTGGCTGCTGCACTATGGGCCGAGAAGAGGCTAAGCGTAATGTTGTTGATGGGATCAAAGGTTTCATTAACAAAGTCAAAGCAATGAAAGATCTTTGCCATGATAATCGCGAAGTTAATTTGAACAAAGCGATCAATCAGGCAATCTCTTCTATGCATAAGCTTTATATTTTTCGGTATCTTGTAGGAATTTATTTTCCTGGAGACTGCAAATGTCCAATCGAGTATCGTAATCGGAATCTTTTGGATGACCTCGACTATGCTGATCACGACTTTACTGAGGAAGGATCTCCTGAATCAGGAGAGTCTGATCGAGACCACCTTGAAGAGTATTCTGCTGCAGAATTGTCTGACAAAGATCTTTTGAATGGACTTTCTGTAGTTGAGCTTCGCCGTCAAGGTTCTTTTGAGAAATTTCCTTTGCCGGAATATTCTGATGAAATGTAACTGATTCTCTTTGATATTTAGGTTCACCACCACCCCTGTATTTTACAGGGGTTTTTCTTGTGTTTGCATTTTGACGAATTGGGGTAATTAATATAGAATAGTTTTTGTGAACCTTAAAAGAGCGGCTTTTATATAGATAGAAAGGTAAGAAGATGCTTCCTTTAATGGGTTATTCAAAAGAACAACTTAAAGAAATTGCCATAGATGAGTATCGTTACCATGTAGATAGTAAAAAGAAGGCTACTAATTTATCTAATGATCATACTCTAACTGCCTATTGTAGTGATTTAAAACGGTTTATTGATGAAGCTAGCCGTCTTTTGTGTGTTGATAGTTCTAATTATTATAAAAAAGAGCTCCAAGACAAGCTAGATAACACTCTCCAAAAGTTAGGTAAAAATGAGACGCGGGAGGATTTTCTAAGTAGTGTAGATTTACTATATAGCCAATCCCTTCAGGCTGCTGATTTTGTAGCAGAAGTGATTTTACGGGATTTTGCTATCTCTGTTTTTGACGATTATTTTTTGGAGATGCAAAAGAATAATCTAAAAGGCGAGTACTATGGCATGTATAAATGTATTTTGCTTTTGATGTTTATTTATGATCATCAGTACGATGCTTTACGGGAATTTGAAAACATGTGGTGGCGTAAGATTTCTGAAGACCACAGTAATCTTTCACATGGAGTTGCTGAACGCGTGGCTAAGTTAGTTCAGCGAGCGGGGAGTTTTAAAACTAGCGATTGGGCGAATATCTTTGAGAAAATTAATCGCGATTTTGCTGATTATGGGATTGAGACTCTAAAAGATGAGCAAGACTGCTTTGATTGGAAGAGTGCTTTAGAAGTAGGAAAGGATAAAAGCCGTACTGCAATAATTTTGCGAGATATCGGAGCTAATATTAACTCTAATTTGATTTATCTAATTAAGTTAGCTATTGATCTTAATAAGGTTATTTGCAAGGATATGAAGCATTATTCATATAACTGGCTACGCTTTATGGATATTATCATAGATAAAGCATAGGTTGCTGTTATATGAAGGCTTTGTATAGCCGTCCTATTGGGTTTATTATAATGCTAGGGGCGGCTCTTTTATTGACAATACATTGATTATACTATATAATTATCACCCGTGAACCTTAAAAAATAAGTATTTACCACTAATTCAACAAAGATCTACTCTAGGAAGAAAGGTTGTGAGGGTAATGAACCCTAACGATGAAGCTATTTCGTCTCTGCGCTCAGAAATGATTAAGGCTTTCGAATATGCACATTCCATGTTGCATATGCTTTGTGAACATGATAAATATGCGATATCCCAGGAAGAATTCGCATATCTTTATGAGCTCGCTAGTATGAAAAAAGATATGATTGCTAGCTTGGATGATATGTCTTATAAAGATATAAGTAAGCATAAAAAATATATTGAGTTGACGATCGTTTCTATAAAGCAGCTTATTAGTTTTCATGTGCTATTTAAATTGGTTAGAACTATAGCATTCATTGATATGAATTTTGATATTCTGGAAAGAATTGCTAAACCAGATGATATACCTGATGCTTTTGAGCCTGAAATTGATGAGATTGCTAATCAGCTTAATATTTTGTCTGCTTTGGACGCTGAGGATGTAAATTCTGATAATGGTCAATTTACATTACAATTAAAGATACTGAGTCGCAAGATATGGAGCCAGTTGGCGAAGAAAATATGGAGTTGACCAGTAGGGAAGAACTTATTAAGATGATATGCTGGATGCATGATATTGATCGTGCAGAGTCTAGCTCTCAGAAGTGTGATAAATGGCATATCATTTATGATCCAAAAGAATGTAACTTTACGCTATATATTTATAGTCGTAATCATAGCTATGATCTTAAGCGCGACTATACAAATGTATGGAGTACTGTTAACTATACTGCTCATCTTATTAGATATCCCTATAAATAATCCAGTGTTGAGTTGCCTTAAATAATTAGCGCTTGCCGCTTTGTGGTTGTACTTATACTTGGGTTTGCCTATGCCGTTTGCTAGAATATATTCAAAATATTCATGCAAGCGGTTCTTTTTTGTAATAAAATGTTTATACTTGACAAAATATGAATTATACTTTATAATATAACATTGCAGAACCTTAAAATGAAATTGGTTAATTTAAATGTAGCAGATTGTTTGTTTTATATATAAAAATAGACGTTCTGCTGCATTTAAATCTGAATGTAGCTAGTCTGGTAGATGATTGCATTTACCCTGATCCGAAAGGAATTTTTATGTTAAAACCCGATTGCTTGAATAGCAGCGACAAAGCTCGTGTAGAGATTGACGCAACCTCTTTATTGGATGATGGGCGGCTTATTACATTCAAACTGGCACCTTCAAATACATCGCTTCAGCTTTTTCATAATACTGTAGAGTATTTCAAAAGGCTTTCGGTAAACGCTGCAAGATATCTTGAAAAAGAGGAGCGTGAGCGGATAAAAGAGATGATTGAAGATATTGAGAGTGATTTTAATGGGGATATTGATGAAAATCAACTCCGACCAATGGAAGAAGTAGTTCAGCTTTTGGTGGATCTTCCGCAGAGAGTCGATAGGCTTGCTCGCAAAGTTGAAGCTACTGCTAAAGAAGCGTTTATGAGGAAACTCGAACAATGCATCGGAAGTCAAAACTCCAAGAATATGCCTCGTTTGATTGTAAACCATTACTACATCAGTAGCCCTAAGGTTGAGGCCGTTTTTGCTGGTAGTATGGGAACTAAAATTAAACCAACTATTAGTAAGTCTGCAAATGAGTTCGCTAAGATCTTAATGCGGAACGGTAATTTTGATTGCTTGAATAATATTAGCGAGCAGTTCGAAGAATATCTTAACCCCTGGGCTGTTAACCAATTGTAGGTCTGCTTTAGTCGTTTGTTCAGTTTTATGAATAGGCGGCTTTTTTCTTTATTTATTTTGGTGTTGAATGTATCAATCTGTTAAAATAAATATAAAGATAATAAGGAAAGAGTGATATGCAAGAGACAGAGCAAGCCCCCGAGCGTGAGCCAGCCGATATATTTTTGTGGGCAAATAATGCTGACGCTTATAAAAATGAACTTGATGTTGAAATTTTTTTATTCAATAAAAATTACACACCTTATAGCACAGGGTTTGCTACCGAACTGAATGATCAAATTAAACCTTTATTTTTATATGATATTTTAGGCTTTGTCCAGATGGGGGCGGGTACTGGACTTAGTGTACGCGATTTTGAGCTTTCTGATGGAGAAGAAAATGTTTTGCTCAGAACTGATTTAGACAAGGTTGGCAGGGCAGAAACTTTGATCTATGTAATTGAGAATCAGCGCGAAGATATCGTAGAATTTAGCGAAGAAGAACATGAATTTAAGCGTATAAAAGGTATTCTGGCGCGCTTCACGTTAAAAAACGATCGTAGTAAAACTTTTTATGTAATTAAATCAATTCAGCAGAGCAACGTACTTAAAGGCGCAACTGCTTGGGAATTTAAAGAGGGTAAGTTTGAAAGTTTTAAGGCAGAGGTAGGATTAAAGATACCTGTTGATAACCAAGTTTTAATTATTGGAAAAGATATCTTTGTGTTTAATCAAAGTAAATTTGAAAAACTATTCCAATATGAATATAAAAAACAAGCGATTGCCGATACGCGTGTTGCGGAAATTGAAAAGCAGTATAAACTTAGTTTCCCTGAGGGTATGACTTTGCATGATTTGGTGAAAGATCGTAAAAAAATCATCAATAAACTACAAAAATTAGAGGTTGGTGGCGTTACCCAGGAGCAGGCTATTGATTATGCCGATGAAATGCAGCTGGAATTAATGACGGACGATGCTGGCGCTATAATAATTATGGATGGTAGTGATTTAGATACATTTGTAAATTTGATAAATGAAGATTATATAACCAGCCAAATAACAGGGAAACGTTACGAGATAAAAAGCAAAAAACTCCTAGATGAACCAGAAGGTGAACCGCCACACGGACTGTAGCCGATGAATCAAGAGCTGGCACTGAAGATATTATTAGCTGGGCATAGCGCTCTTTTGACCGGCCCAGCTGGATCTGGCAAAACCTATACCTTAAATAGGTTCATTGATTATACTAAAGATGCTGGCAAAAAGGTTGCGGTAACTGCTACTACTGGGCTTGCGGCAACTCATCTTGGCGGCAATACGATTCATTCATGGAGCGGCATTGGTGTTCATGATTATCTACCTGAAGGATTTATAGATAAAATCCCCAAAACGCGCCGTGAAACGATTATCAAAACAGAAGTACTGATTATTGATGAAATCAGTATGATGCATGATTTTCGCTTGGATTTGGTGGATAAGATTTGCCGTTTAGTGCGGGATAAGGATGAGCCTTTTGGTGGTATTCAGGTGGTTATGAGCGGTGATTTTTTTCAATTACCGCCGATTAATCGCCCTAATTCTTTAAACGGGGGATTTATCGTTAATTCACAGGTCTGGCAGGAGCTTAACCCAGTTGTGTTGTATTTGGAAGAGCAATTTAGGCAGGATGACGGGGATTTACTTGATATTCTAAATTCTTTGCGATCTAATAATATACGCAGACATCACGCCGAGACATTATTAAGCAGGATTAATATAGAACCGCCAGATGGAGATATTACAGAACTTCATACTATGAATATAGATGTAGATAAAATAAATGAAAAAAGGCTAGCGGAGCTTGATAGTGAGGAATATATTTATGAGCAGGTTACTACAGGGGCGGCTAATTATGTGGAAACTCTAGCGCGATCAGTACTTGCGCCGCCGAAACTTATTTTAAAACTCGGAGCTTTAGTGATGGCTGTAAAAAACTCATCCAATCGGCAATATGTTAACGGTAGTACTGGCGTAGTGGTTGATTTTGAGCCTGGCACTGATTATCCAATTGTAAAATTTAAAAATGGCCGCACAGTAACAATGGTAATAGATAGTTGGGAACTAAGAGATGGCGATAGAAAACGAGCCTCTATATCACAGATCCCGTTGCGTTTAGCTTATGCAATTACCGTACATAAAAGTCAAGGCATGACGCTTGATGGGGCTAAAATTGATCTTCGCAAGGCTTTTGTGCCAGGCATGGGATATGTGGCGCTTAGCAGGGTGCGTAATCTTGATGGATTGTATCTTTATGGTATAAATAAAACCGCCTTACAAGTTAGTGATGATGCTCTTATGATCAATGATAGCCTACTTGCTAAATCCCGTGCTGATGCTAAAAAATTTGCCAGTCTAATGCAGGATAATGATGTTAATGAGCCCAGCTCTCGAAGCACCTCTACTGTTAAAAAACAGTCTTGGGCGGAAAAGGTTGCTAAAATGCGTGAAACACATCCAAATGCATACAAACCTTGGAGTATAATTGATGATGACATGCTTAAACAATATTTTTATAATGGTGAGACTATCGCTGAAATGGCTAATAAGTTAGGACGACACGAAGGATCTATTAAAATAAGATTAAAGAAACTTTTTGGTGATGATTTTATTTCTTGAACTATTTAATAAAATTCTAAAAGAAATCGCCTTCATCGAGACAAAAGTCCGCGCAATGGAGTAGATTAGTATATAATAAAGGTAATATGCAAAAGAATAAGAAACCAACGTTCCCTAAAAGCTTCTTTTGGGGTGCGGCTGTTAGTGCACATCAAGTTGAGGGCGGTAATTATAATCAGTGGTCAGTGTGGGAGCTAGAAAACGCTAAGGTTTTAGCAACCCAGGCACCGCATCGTTACAATTCATTACCAAAATGGGACGAAATAGAAGTAGAAGCAAAAAATCCAGATAATTATATATCTGGGCAGGCATCAGACCATTACAACCGCCACGATGAGGACTTTGCCTTATTAGAAGAGCTAAATATGAATGCTTTTCGTTTTAGTATAGAATGGTCTAGGATAGAACCAGAAGAGGGTGCGTGGAATGCTGCTGCAATTGATTATTATAAGAAATATATAAAAAATCTAAAAAGCCGGGGAATAGAGCCTATAGCAACCATGTTTCACTTTACTTTACCAGTTTGGTTTGCTAAAAAGGGTGGTTTTACTAAACGCAGTAATGTAGAATATTTTGTTCGCTTTGTGGAAAAAGTAATGTCAGAAATGGGCGCACATTTGCGATATATAATTACCATTAATGAGCCTTCCGTATATGCAAACGAGAGTTATCTTGAAGGTAACTGGCCGCCAAATGCAACTAGCAAGCTTGATTTTTGGCTAGTTTTAAACAATCTGGCTTATGCGCATAAAAAATCACGCCAAGCTATAAAACAAATACAGCGCCGCGCCCGCGTATCGGTAGCGCATAATTCATCCTATGTTTATGCTGGCGATGATGCTTGGCTCTCACGTAAATTTGCCGCTTTAATGCAATGGTTTAAAGACGATTATTTTTTGCAAAAAGTTGCAAGGCATTGTGATTTTTTGGGTATTAACTATTATTTTAGTGATCGAGTTTATGGTTACCGTGTTCATAATCCAGAGAAAGAATTATCTGATTTAGGATGGGATGTCTCGCCAGAGAATTTAGAATTTGCTTTAATTAGGTTATGGAATAAATATAAATTACCTATAATGATTACAGAAAATGGAATAGCAGACCGCGATGATGAGCTGCGTCAGGAATGGATTTTAAAAACCGTAAACGCCATGCAAAATGCAATAAATAAAGATGTAAAGTTATTAGGATACCTACACTGGAGCTTAATAGATAACTTTGAATGGGCTTATGGAAAATGGCCACGATTTGGATTGGCAAGTGTGGATTATAATACTTTTAAAAGAGAACTTAGACCAAGCGCCAAAGGCTTTGCTAAAGCAATAAAATATATAAGAGAGAATAAGAGCGAGTAGTGGTGTATCTGTGCTTTTTGCGCGCTAGAATTTCGCAAGAATTTAGAGTATTTTGACTGTGGATAACTTTTAAAAAATAGAGTTTTTAGATAATAGAGTTACGCTATATATGGCGTAGCTTTTTATTTATCCACAGAAACTGTGGATAACGTTAATTCAGGATGGAATAAGTAGTTAAAAAGTGGAAAAAAGGGGGTTGTAGTGGGTAATTGTGGGTGGTATTATAAGGTCAGTGGCAAACAAATAGAATAAAAATAAACAAGACCACTAAATAAATAGCCGAGGAAAGGCATGGCAGTATCAATAGATTATTTTGAGCGTAAGCTAGACGAGAAGAGGCGATTGACTATCCCGTCCGAGTTACGCCAGGAATTTTCTAGCGGTATAGTCATAACTAAGGGCTTTGGAAATTATCTCCATATCTACTCGCAAGAAATTTGGGATAATGAAGTAGAGCCAGCTTTACAAGGAAGTATCCTTGATGAGCAAGTTGCCGACCTAAACGTGAAATTTAGGCGCGGTAAAACAGCCGATGAGCTTGACCAGAAGCAAGGGCGCGTTACAATAGGGCAGTATCTATTGGATTATGCTGGAATTGAGCGTGATGTCATTGCAACTAGAGCGGGCAAGTATTGGCGGCTTGAAAAAGCCTGATTTGGTTATTTATAAAGATCTTTAACAAGTTGAAAACCCTCGAGATAGCCAATCTGGCAGTGTGGCAACGAGAAATTCGAACTCGATTTAAAAACCGATGTACCTTTCTTAAAACACACCTCCCAAAACTCCACCTCACACACATAAGTCTCTCAAATTTTCTTCATGTACCGATCGCAAGCCGATCACACTAATTAGAAGAAACGACTTCATAAAACAAAAAACTTACAAAAACAAACATAAGCTATGCTGTCAGTTTGGTGATCTCGAGACCTCTAGTTTATACTAGAGGAATGAGTATTAAAGAACATCCACCACAACTTCATACTAAACAGTATGATTTACATGTTCCTGTATTGTTAAGCGCATCGCTTGATCTACTTAAACCACAGCCTAAGGAAAGATATCTTGATTTAACTGCGGGTTATGGCGGTCATGCTGAAGCTTTTCTAAATAAAACTCAATCCTACAGTAGTGCTGTTTTGGTTGATCGTGATGAGAACGCGATTGCCGAACTCGGGCGATTTTCCGCTTTAGGCGCGACGCTTATTAATGCTGATTTTGTATCAGCGGCGAAGCAACTTGTTTCTGCAGGGGAGAAGTTTGATGTAATTATGGTTGATTTGGGGGTGTCATCACCACAGCTCGACAACGGCGATAGAGGGTTTTCTTTTATGTATGATGGTCCGCTAGATATGCGTATGGATCAGCGCCAGAAGTTTTCTGCTGCAGATATCGTTAATTCATATCCAAAGCAAAAACTAATCGAAATACTTGTAAGGTATGGAGAAGAGAGGCTGAGCTTTGCAAAACGAATTGCGGACGAAATATACAAGAGAAGACCGTTTACTAAAACTAGTGAACTTGCTAAGATGATTGTCGAAATACACCGCGGTGGCTGGCAAAAAATCCACCCCGCTACACGTACCTTTCAAGCATTGCGGATCGAGGTAAATCAGGAGCTCGCACAGATAGAGAGCTTATTACCGCTTTTACTACAGCTTCTAAATAGTGGCGGTAGAGTAGGGATTATAAGTTTTCATAGTCTTGAAGATAGACTGGTTAAGAGGTTCTTTAAAGATAATTCAGGATTCAGTTTTGAATCTGAACTTGAGCTTTTAAACAAGAAACCTCTCGATGGCGCAACTTACGACGCTTATAATCCGCGTTCACGTAGTGCTAAACTGCGCGGCGCATTGAAAAAATAAAAACAGAAAGGAAAAGGTTATATGCCAATCCAAATCAAAGTACAAAACGTATCAGCAGAAGAAATCGTAGCTGTACACGTAAAGTAATAGTCTTACTTAATTTATGTAAAGAGTAGTGTAGATAATACGCTGCTCTTTACATGCAAAATACAAATATAAACTAAAACCAAAAGAGATAAAATGTCATACCAACGAACTTATTATGCGACTCGGCGGCAACAAAGCTGGGGACGAAATCAGAATACAACCAGGTTTATTTCTCGCGTTAAGCTTGGTCCAGTTATGCACACTATTATAGTTGCTCTTATGATTTTAGTTATGGGTCTGGTATACTTAGCACAGGCAGCTGGTTCAGCTAATTATGATTACGCAGCTAGTGATTTTGATAAAAAGATTTCTGAACTTTCAACAAAAAAAGCCGACCTAGAGGTTGAAAATGCCCGCCTAAGTTCACTTGAATCTGTTAAGAATAGCAATATTGCTAAAGCTATGTCAGCTCCAAGTAGTGTTGAACATGTACAATGATTGGAATAAATTTTAAACAAATGAGTCGTTCGCAGTTTTTACTGTTCGTACTTTTATGTACGATGGTTTTAATTGTGATGCGGCTTTTTTATTTGCAGATAATTAGGCACGATTACTACAAAAAACTTGCGCGTCAAGAGCAGGTTAAATCACATATTATACCCGCTGAGCGCGGGCGTATTTATGCTATGGATGGTAATAATCCAGTTGAATTGGTGATGAATCAACAGGTTTATACTGTTTTTGCGGATCCTACTGTAGTTAATAAGCCGCGTGAGATTGAAGAAACTATTCGCTCTATAGCGGGGGGCGAAATAGTAAAGGGTGATATTCAGGAACTTTTGAAGGACAAAAAATCGCAATATAAAGTGTTGGCGCGTGGAATTAGTTTGCGCCAGGCGGAACTTATTAAAAATAAGAAATTTAAAGGCGTTGGTTTTCAAAAAAATTCACGCCGAACGTATCCAGAAGGTTCACTTGCAGCACAGACCTTAGGTTTTGTTAATAATGAAAATAAGGGGCAGTACGGCATAGAAGAAATGCTAGATTCTCGTTTGCGCGGTAAAGATGGTTTGCTTAAATCTGTTACTGATGTGGCTAATGTCCCATTATCTATCGGGAATGAAAATATACGGCAAAATCCAGTACATGGTGATTCAATTGTTTTAACTCTTGATAGAAATATTCAATCAAAAGCAGAAGAAGTATTAAGCGAAGGACTGCGCAGAACGGGTGCTTCAAATGGTAGTGTTTTGGTTATGAATCCTAAGAATGGACATGTGCTTGCGATGGCTAATTTGCCGACTTATAATCCAGCCGAATTTACTAAAGTGCAAAATCCTGCAGCATTTGTAAACGGCGTTACAATGTTACCTTATGAACCAGGATCTGTATTAAAGACATTTACGATCGCCACTGGAATTGATAAAAAAGTGATAGATGCTCAGTCAACCTATTATAATACAGATAGAATTAAGGTTGAAGACCGTACGATTTCTAATGCGTTGAAAGGACTAACTGGAACAATATCCATGCAAACGGCGCTTAATAATTCTCTTAATACAGGAATGGTAACAATTGCACAGCGGCTTGGTGATGGACATAATATTAACCGACAAGCGAGAGACACGCTATATGATTATTTTCATAATCGCTTTGGCTTAGGCGAACTTACTGGTATAGAAGTGGCAGGCGAGAGTAAGGGGACTGTAGTCTCTCCTAGTGACAAAAATAACCAAGGTAATGCAGTGCGTTACTCCAATATGTCATTTGGCCAGGGGCTTGATGTCACTATGATACAAGTTGCTGCTGGATTTTCAGCGATTATTAATGGCGGTACGTATTATCAGCCAACAGTTGTAGCTGGAACATACGGAAGAGATGGTATAAAGCTAGATAACTCTAAAAAAGTAAAGTCTAATGTGATTAGCCAGTCAGCTTCGGCTCAGACGCGTGAAATGATCCATAATGCTCGGACTCAATATACAAAAGATGATACTCCTGGCTACTATATCGGTGGCAAAACTGGAACATCTCAAACTATTGGTGCAAGTGGACAGTATATAGATAGCCAGACAATTGGTACATATTTAGGATTTGGAGGTACCGATAGTGATACAAAATACGTTATAATGGTACAAGTATCGGGTAAAAATATGAATCTTGAAGGCAACAAACATGCAATGCCGATTTTTACAGAGCTATCTAACTGGCTTATAGAATATTATCAACTGCAACCAAGGAAGTAACAATGAAACCAGAAGTTATTACAAATGAAATTACACAAATTTTGGTCTTAAGTGTGGCGGCGTTTATATTATCTATGATGCTCACACCTGTGTATACATTTTTAGCGTATAGATATAAATTCTGGAAAAAACAACGCGAAGAGAGTACAACAGGTGAAAAATTAAAAGTGTTTTTACGCTTACACTCCGCTAAATTTAAGCGTAATATTCCAACTATGGCTGGTGCTATTGGTGTAATTTCTATAGCTGCGGTTACTTTTTCTTCTAATTTTGATCGTGGGCAAACTTTATTACCACTGGCTGGACTGCTTGGCGGCGCTGTAGTTGGATTGATCGATGATATCATTAACTTACGAAGTGATGGGCATGGCGTGGCAGGTTTGCGCAGTAGTGTCAAATTCTTAATGATTAGCGTAATAGGGCTAGTTCTTGGCTGGTATTTTTTTGCGAAGTTAGGATACTCATCTGTACATATACCGTTCTTGGGCGATTTGGCGCTTGGATGGATGATGGTGCCGCTATTCGGCTTTGCAGTTGTAGCAACTGGCAACGCTGTTAATATTAGCGATGGGTTAGATGGGCTTGCTGGCGGTTTACTTTCGATTAGTTTTGGATCCTTTGGTATAATTGCCCTTCTACAGGGGCACCTTGGATTATCGGCATTTTGTTTTACGGTAGTTGGCGTATTACTTAGCTATGTTTGGTTTAATATTTATCCAGCACGATTCTTTATGGGAGACGTTGGTAGTTTTGCATTTGGTGTAAGTTTGGGCGTAGTTGCAATGCTAACTAATACTTTATTCTTACTTCCTGTGATCGGTATGATCTTTGTAATTGAAGCTGGGTCTAGTTTAATTCAGATTTTAAGTAAAAAAATATTTAATAGGAAAGTCTTTCTTTCCGCACCAATTCATCATCACTTAGAGGCAAAAGGGTGGCCAGAAACTAAGATAACAATGCGCTTTTGGGTTATTTCGTGTGTAGTTGGATTCATAGGTATTTATTTGGCTTTGGCGGGAGGTCATATTCCAAATGTCTAAAGCCGTGCATCGAGTACGACGTTTTGCTGCTGAAAGTAGGGAAAAGGGCGCGCGTCGACATAAGCCAGACTATAGTATAATCGTTTATACGGCACTTTTAGTTATGATTGGACTGGTTATAATTTTTGCGATTGGTCCACAGCGAGCCAATGTTCTTAATGAAGTTGGCGAGGGTAATTTTAGTGATTCACATTTTATTCTTAAGCAATCTTTAGGTGTTTTTGTTGCTGTGGCTGCATTTTTTGGTGCGGCGTTTTTGAAGGTGGATACTATATTACGCTATAAAAACTGGATCTTATCAGCTGGAATTATCTCTGGAGTATTGCTATATTTATTGGGTAATTTACTACACGTAGAACAAGTAACCCAATGCGCATTAGGGGCTTGCCGTTGGTTTGTTTTGCCTGGCATAGGCACTTTCCAGCCTGCTGAATTACTTAAGTTTGGTGTGTTGATTTTTACGGCTGGATTCTTAGCTTACCGTTACAAAAAAGGCTTGGTGAATAATATTGATAAAACGATTTTACCTTTGATAGGTTTATTGGCTGTTTGTAGTTTTTTGGTGATTTTTTTACAAAGAGATTTAGGAACTGGTGTTGCGCTAGCTGTGATTATGGTAGCTATGGGAATTATTTCGGGGATTGATACTAGAATTGGTGTTAAAATATTGCTTATTTTGCTGGCAGCTGGTGTATTAATGATTATGGTTGCACCACATCGTCTTGACCGTCTTGCTACCTTTTTACATGGAGACGAAACATCTACTAGTGATTCAAGTTCGTACCATATTACACATGCAAAGATTGCGATTGGATCTGGCGGTTTATTTGGCGTAGGAATAGGCAATAGTGTTCAGGCGGCGGGGTATTTACCAGAAGCGATTAACGATTCCGTTTTTGCTATTTTAGGCGAGACGTTCGGATTTGTGGGTTTGGTTGTGATACTCTTCTTGTTCTATGCGCTACTTAGACGTATACTTTTTATAGTCGATCGTTCGCAGAATCCAAGCTATCGCTTTTTAGCGGCTGGTGTTTTTGGGTGGATTTCATCGCATGTTATTATCAATATTGCTGCAATGATCGGGCTGATTCCATTAACTGGAATTACATTACCGTTCTTAAGCTTTGGTGGTACTAGTATGCTATTTATAGCAGCTGCACTTGGTTTTGTTTTCCAGATTTCACAATACACTGTTCATAAGTCGGAGATTAAGGAGGTAAAAGATGAGAGTCTTAGCAGTCGGAGGCGGATCGGGCGGACACGTTACGCCGGTCGCCGCAGTAATAAGTGAGCTTAAAAAAAGTGGTGATGTGAGTGAAGTGCGTTTTTGGTGTGATAAAAAATTTGCACCACAAGCTAAAGGTATTATGGCCAAATATGATTCATCAATTCCTGTTAGTGTAATTATGGCAGGGAAATTGAGACGCTATCATCATTTAACTTTGTGGCAGCATTTACTGATTCCTTCAGTAGTTTTCCCTAATATATTTGATGTTTGTAAGGTTCTTCTCGGACTGATCCAGTCGATTATTAAACTGATTTTTTGGCGTCCAGATGTGATTTTCTTAAAGGGAGGATATGTTTGCTTACCTGTAGGTTGGGCTGCGCGCTTCTTGAAGATTCCATATATTATCCATGATAGTGATGCTCATCCAGGCTTAACAAATCGTCTATTAGCATCTAAGGCTAAATTTATAGCGACTGGTGCTCCTTTAGAATACTACCCCTATGATAAAACTAAGAGTTATTATGTAGGTATCCCTGTTTCGGGTGATTTTACTTTACTTGAAGAGGGGAGGAAGGAAGCTATAAAGCGTAAATATGGGTTTAATCCCAGTAAGCCATTAATTGTCGTAACTGGCGGCGGTTTGGGTGCTAAACGTATAAACGATGCTATTTTAAGGCTTAGAAAAGAGCTCAAAGAGCGTGCTTCTATCTTACTAATTACTGGGGTAGGGCAGTATAATGATGTTCGCCATAGAACTGGTGGTGATGATGCTGACTTTAAATTGGTTAATTTCATATCGTCTGGGATGGCTCAACTTTTAGGCTCGGCAGATATAGTTATTGCACGCGCTGGTGCTACTTCAATTTTGGAATTAGCGGCAGTTGGAGCTCCGTCAATACTAGTCCCAAATGGGCGTTTAACGGCGGGGCATCAGCTTAAAAATGCAAAAGTTTATGCAGATGCTGGAGCTGTTTTAATTGCCGATGAAGAAAAATTTAAAGATGATGAAAATCTATTGCTTGAGAAAATTGATGCTATTTTGAATAATGAAGACTTAAAGAAGAATCTTAGCCAAAAAATTAATCAATTTGCCAAGCCAGATGCTGCCAAAGAAACTGCTAAACTGATTAAAAAAGCTGCATAAGCTATCGCTTGAATTGTAAAAACCTGATACAATCATAAGTATTATGGGGTTGTTCTCTAAAGGAAAACAAGAGTCTAAAAAGGCTTTGCCTCCGCGGAGGCGTAATGTTGGTAATAGCGGCACTCAACGTTATAACAATAATTCAGCTTTCAGAAGTGGACGCACTATGGCAGGTACTACGATGTATCGTCTTAATAACTCTGATAGAAGCGCCATTAAAACTGCTACCCCTCGTGAAAAAATGCACCATCTAGAGCATGTACGCAAAAGACTTGCCTGGATTTTTACTGGACTTATCATTGCTTGTATAGGGCTTGCTGTGTTTTTGTGGCAGTTTATAGCTAGTGTAGTTATTGAATCTAATACTGCGGCTGTTATATCTCAGGATAGTCTTGATGTTTATAGTAAGTCTATTCAAAAGTATTTAACTAACAATCCAACCGAACGATTAAGATTCAATCTTAATCATAATTCCCTAAATGAATATATTGTAAAATTACATCCAGAGATTAGCTCAGTATCAAAAGGCGATTCAGCTGGTTTTACAAAAACTCGCTTTACCGTGAACTTTCGTAAACCTGTAGTTTTATGGCAGGTTGATTCTGTTAAGTATTTTGTTGACGCTAATGGTGTTTCATTCACGAAGAATATTTATGAGAATCCAAAGGTCACTATTGTAGATAATAGTGGTGTTCGCTATACTCCAGGCACCGCCATCGCTAGTGCGCGCTTTTTAAGCTTTGTGGGACGTTCAATCGGTGTTATACAATCGCGTGGTATGTCAGTTAATAAGATTACGATACCAGCTGGTACATCTCGGCAAGTTGAAGTGTTAATTAATGATGTACCATACCCATTTATATTATCTATAGATCGCCTTCCAGGTGGTCAAGTGGAGGATATGCAGCGAGTAATAGAGTATTTTGCGCGAGGCGGTAGATTGCCAAAATATGTTGACATTCGCGTAAAAGGAAAAGCATTCTACAGAGAGTAGAGGAGTAAGAGACTTCTTTTTTTATAGGTTTTAATATTTTAGGGAGGGGTATGCATACCCCTCTACTCTATGTTCTATTTTTGTTCCTTTATTAGTAGTTAGTTAAGGTTATTATAAAAAACATATAATTAT
>ERZ772874.74-NODE-74-length-52954-cov-5.836594_pt1 | contig 52954 bp, 38 predicted proteins | sample MGYA00580586_ERZ772874 | MGnify/ENA primary metagenome ERZ772874 (study PRJEB29015, sample SAMEA2737952) | human oral metagenome | biome: human oral; feature: human-associated habitat; material: dental | place: China | collected 2154 ... | reverse complement strand
CTTGAGCATAAGCACATTTGACGTGCTGATACGTAAACCCCGCCCCGCCCCGGCAAACCTCCGCTTTAGCGAGTGAGTTTCCTGTGGGTCACGCGGGACGGGCGCGCAGCCTCGGGGCCGAGGCGGTCGACCTTGTTCTTTTCGTATTCCTCGAAGTTGCCTTCAAACCAGAACCATTGCCCTTCTTCCACGTTGCCTTCCCACGCGAGGATGTGGGTGCAGGTGCGGTCAAGGAACCAACGGTCGTGGGAGATCACAACGGCGCAGCCGGGGAATTTCTGCAGGGCGTTTTCCAGGGAGGAAAGGGTTTCCACGTCGAGGTCGTTGGTGGGCTCGTCGAGGAGGATGAGGTTGCCACCTTGTTTGAGGGTGAGTGCGAGGTTGAGGCGGTTGCGTTCGCCACCGGAGAGAACCTTGGCGGGTTTTTGCTGGTCGGCACCTTTGAAGCCGAAGGCGGAGAGGTACGCGCGGGAGGGCATTTCGTTTTGGCCGACCACGATGTAGTCCAGACCGTCGGAGACTACTTCCCACACGGTTTTTTCCGGGTCGATGTTTTCGCGGTTCTGGTCCACGTAGGAGAGTTGGACGGTTTGGCCGACTTTCACATCGCCCTCGTCGGGGTTTTCCAGGCCAACGATGGTTTTGAACAGCGTGGTTTTGCCCACGCCGTTGGGGCCGATCACGCCGACAATGCCGTTGCGGGGCAGGGTGAAGGAAAGGTCTTTGATGAGGACGCGGCCGTCGAAACCCTTGTTCAGGCTGCTGACTTCCACAACCTGGTTGCCCAGGCGCGGCGGCGTCGGGATCTGGATTTCTTCAAAGTCGAGTTTCTTGTACTGCTCGGCTTCGGCGGCCATTTCTTCGTAGCGCTGCAGACGGGCCTTGTTTTTGGCCTGGCGGGCCTTCGCGCCGGAGCGGACCCAGGCGAGTTCTTCCTTGAGTCGTTTTTGCAGCTTCTGGTCTTTTTTGCCTGCGATGTCGAGGCGTTCGGCTTTCTTCTCCAGGTAGGTGGAGTAGTTGCCTTCGTAGGGGTAGAGCTTGCCGCGGTCGACTTCGCAAATCCATTGCGCGACGTGGTCGAGGAAGTAGCGGTCGTGGGTGACGGCCAGGACGGCACCGGGGTATTTGGCCAGGTGCTGCTCCAACCACAGGACGGATTCGGCGTCGAGGTGGTTGGTGGGCTCGTCTAGAAGCAGCAGGTCAGGCTCCGAAAGCAGCAGCTTAGCCAGGGCGACGCGGCGCCGCTCACCACCGGAAAGGTGGGTGACGGGCTCATCGCCGGGCGGGCAGCGCAGAGCCTCCAGCGCCTGCTCGATCTTGGAGTCAATCTCCCAGGCATCGGCGGCGTCGAGGTCTTCCTGCAACTTGCCCATTTCTTCCATGAGCTCGTCGGTGTAGTTGGTGGCCATTTCTTCGGCGATCTCATCGAAGCGCTTCTTCTTGGCAAAAATCTCGCCAAGGCCCTCTTCCACGTTGCCGCGGACTGTTTTTTCCTCGTTCAGCGGCGGCTCCTGCAGCAGAATGCCCACGGTGGCACCCGGGTCGAGGAATGCCTCACCGTTGGAGGGCTGGTCCAAACCAGCCATGATTTTCAGGATGGAGGATTTACCGGCACCATTCGGGCCAACAACACCAATCTTTGCGCCCGGAAAGAAGGCCATGGTGACATCGTCCAAAATGACCTTGTCACCGTGTGCTTTGCGCACGTTTTTCATCGTGTAGATGAACTCACCCACGACAACCCCTTTTATTGTTGCAACTTTTAACCTCCACAAAGGGTACATGAAGTGGGTTCAGGAGGCGTCATCAGCCACTCCCCCAGGTGCGCGTATCGACGCCCCCGCTAAAACGGCGCTTCCTCAACCTCCCCCGCCGCCCCTACCGCCGCGAGTTCTTTATCGACATCCTCCGGCTTATAGGAGGAGGAATCCACCCATTGGCTCACATCCGTCGAGGCGTCAGGCATCTCCGCTGTGGCATCGGCCTGCACCACAGCGTGCTGCGGAACCACGGTGTTGGTGAGGTAGCGGTTCAGGTCGGGGCCGATATGCGATGCCTTGACCACCATGTAGGACTGAAGCTCCCCATCAGCGTCCCGCCAGGAATGCGTCACCAGCGTGCCCACCACAATCACCGCCATGCCCTTGGTCAGGGAACGACGCGCGTGCTGCGCCAACGGCCCCCAGCACTCAACATTGAGCCATACCTGGTCGACGGAATACCACACGTTGTCCTCGCCACGCCGCTGACGGCTGGCCCCCAGCCGGAATTTACACACCCCCTGGTTTTCCCCCGTCTGGCGGTAATGCGGATCGGCGACAAGATTGCCGGTCACAGTGTAGGAATGCTGAGCCATGATGTCCCTCCTCATTGTCGGCGCCGAGTGCGCCGTCGAACACGAACGTAGTATCGGCCCCGGCGGGAATGGTCCCCTCGAACCCCCGTCTCCCCGATCCCCCGGTGTCATTCCCTGGGGCCGTGATCCCTACTCTGCCACCTGATCCGCAGGTTGCGCATCTGCCGTCAGAGCCTGCCTGTGGATAAACCGAGTTATCCACAGACGGCCAGGTGAGGCGTTGCGCGGCAGGCTAGGTGGAGCTATCATTTCTGCCCCTCATATCCTGGGCATAGTACTCCTCGAAGGGGTTCTCACCAGCGTTGATCTGCGCCAACATGGCGTTGTAGGCAGCCATGTCCTCGTCGTCGGTTTCGTCGGCGCGTTTGTCGTAGGTGCGCATCTGGCGGTGATCGTCCCGGTACCACGCCAGCACCACGGCCCCCACCACAATCATCAGCGGGAACTGGCCTGCGGCCCAGGCGATGCCGCCGCCCACGTTCTGGTCCCGCAGCAAATCCACGTGCCACGGCAACCCCAGTGTGGAGTAGAAATCGTAGGCCAGGATGACTTGCATCTGCATCAGCGCCACCCCGAACCACATGTGGAACGGCAGCGACCCGAACAGCCACGCGCCCTTGCCCATGGGGTTGCGCTCCACCGGCACGGGATCCACGCCGATGACCTCCCAGTAGTACACGAAACCGGACCACAGGAACATGATGTTCATGGTGAGGTGACCGGCGTGCTCGGACACCGCGACGTCGTAAAGCGGGGTGAGGTACAGGATGTAAAACACCACCAGGAACTGGATGGTGTTCACCGCAGGATGAGTGAGGAACCGCACCACCGGGTTGTTGATGGCCACCTCAAGCCACTCGCGCGGACCCGGCTGGCCCGGCTGACCTGGGTTGATGGCGGCGAGCCACAGGGTGAACGGGCCGCCCAGCACCCAGAACACCGGGACGCCCATGGAGAGAATCATGTGGCCGACCATGTGCATGGAAAACGTGGCGGGCATGTTCATGCCGATGCCGGAACACATGGTGACCAGCAACATCACGCAACCCGACATGAACCAGGCGGTGCGGTACCACGGCCAGGGTTCGCCACGCAGGCGCAGGCGGCGCACACCCCACATGTAGGCGACAGCGAGGAGGATGGCGAGGGTGCCGAAAATGATGTCGAAACGCCACATCGTCCACACATTCCAGATGGTGGGTTCCACAAACAGCTTGTAGCCCAGCTGAATATCCATCGTGTTCAAATCCGGTTCGCGCGGCGGGGGCGGCGGAGTGCGGCCCAGCGACACCGCCACACCCGTGATCGCCGCCATCACCAGTACTTCCACAATCGCCACCCGCTGGAACAGGCGCGGCTGTTTCTCCAACTTCGGGATCGTGGCCTGGCGGTGCAGCCAGCCCATCATGATGAGCACCACCACGCCGACGGTTTTGGTGAGAATCAACGTGCCATAACTCGTGGTGAACCAATCCGACCAGTGGATACGAATCGCGGCGTTGATCAGGCCCGACAGCGTCATCACCAGCGCCGACGCCAACGCCACCGCCGAATAACGACGCACCGCCACCACCATGCCCGGCCCCCGCCGCCGACCATGCGCGATCAGCGCCATCAAACCCCCAACCCACAACACCATGAACACCGCATGCCACAGGTAAGAATTCGTGCCGTAATCATGATCGCCGCCGCTCGCCGAATGACCCTCCAAGCCCAGCGGCACAATCATCAACACCGCCCCACACAACCACACCGGCTGCATGATCCACCTGTGCGTAGTCAGCGCCGCCACGCCCGTCACCAGCGCAAACACCGCCGACCACTGCCACGCCAACGACGTAGACACCTGGTTTATTGCGGTTGACCAATTCTGTGGCTGCATCGCATCCGCCAGCGGTTGGCCCGACACATCCGACAAATACATCGGCACCATCAACAAGGCGATGAGACCAAAACACAACGCCGCAACCGCACCCGTTTTCGACGCCACCGTGCCGTCCGCGCTCAGTATGGCGAAACGGAGGGCGGGGTGGTTGTTTGAGTTGTCGTGCGTGTTGTGGTTGTTCTGGTTGTCGTGGGTGTTGTGGGGTGCGGTGGGTGATCGGAGCTCCCGGGGCGAGCACAGGAAGCCCGCGAACAAAAACGACCCCACCGACAACGCCGCCAACATCCACGCCGCCGCCCGGAAAAAAGGCAAACCCGCCGTGGTCAACGGACCCGGATCAGGAATACCCAACGCCGCCAACGACTCCCCCAAGAAACCCGCCGACACCACCGCACCCACAACACCCGCTGTGACACAAAACAACACAAACAACGGCCAGGTCACGCGGGCGCTGCTTGACGACGCCGCGGCGCGCTCAGTGTTTGCTGGGGTGGAGGTGGCACCGACTGAGTTTGACGTGGGGGTGGCCGAAGAAGATGACGTCATGCACTAAACACTAATAGGTGGGGCAGACACGAAGGTGTACAGGCGGGGGTGGGTGGACGGTCTGGTGTGGGCTATGTGGTGTGGGGTCATGTGGTGTGGGCGCGGACAGATGCGGTAAAGTTCCCTGATGGAAGAAAACCTTCCATGCCTCCGTAGCTCAGTGGATTAGAGCATCCGGCTTCTACCCGGCTGGTCGCGGGTTCGAATCCTGCCGGGGGCGCTTTTTGTTTGTGTGGGTGGGGTGTGGGGTGGATTTCTGAGTGCCAGAGTTCCAGATAGGCACAACGACGGAGCCGATCTAGAGTCCGAAATGAGATAGATCGCTGCGAGAGAAACCGTCGAAATATACAACATCTCAGCAGATGTTCTGCTATAAGCCCTTCTGACCGTTCTTCGAGAATTGAATACATTCACGCATGATGCCATAAGTAAATCTGCCATAGCTGCCACTAGTTATGAAAGGCAAAAGCGACGATCGCAACAAGAAAGAAGCATTTTTAGAAGCACACGAGCGTGAAGGTAATAAAAAACTGCAATACGAGACCTTTGACACACTAGAAGAAAATTAGAGATACAAGTTAACTTGCAACCCTAGTAAATTTGACAATCTTGGGCAGAAATATAATCTTCACAAACACCAAGCCACAACAGGCTACGCAGGCAAACGATCAACAGCCACATATCGAGCCACAGTTGCAGCCATCTGCGATTACATCGCCGATGAAGATGTACGCTAATTATGCAACTTGAACATCATTTGATAGATAAATCACGTCTACCGTGGACACCTTATTAACCGAAGAAGGCATTTTTAAAATGCAACGTAGAGCATATTTACAGCACCATAACTAAAGCTAGACTAATGCTCAAGATCATTGTTTTTGCATTTATGAGACAAGCCTTTCTAATTCCTTACAGTCTCGCATACGTAGAAACAAAGCAAGACTGGCTTTTAATTTTCGAGACACCATGACAACTTTATTTCATCAAAAATGAAAGTCTGCTATATAAGCAGCAGAAAACCAAAGCTTGGGATAAATTCACACTTACCCTGCCCTCAATGAAAGCCTCCATAACAATGGAGGAGGAAACAACAGAATTCGCCGTACACGCGGGAATGTTCCCCACCTCAATGAAAGTCTTCCGCATAAGCGGAAGAGACATGGAAGACGCTCTGGAGCCGGGCGTTCCAGTCCAGCCTCAATGAAAGTCTTCCGCATAAGCGGAAGAGACCACCTTCAACCTGGCCTCCACATGATGCACACGCCCGGCCTCAATGAAAGTCTTCCGCATAAGCGGAAGAGACGTCTATGGACTTCATTCACGCATTCGGATAGCACATCGCCTCAATGAAAGTCTTCCGCATAAGCGGAAGAGACTTCAGGCCACCAATCGCAAATTCAGTCGCACCAGTGCCTCAATGAAAGTCTTCCGCATAAGCGGAAGAGACCCTGGGTGTTATCTCACGCGCCGCGATCAAACCAGCCTCAATGAAAGTCTTCCGCATAAGCGGAAGAGACCCGGGTAGACGCGCGTGACCTGCTTTCCGTCGCTGCGCCTCAATGAAAGTCTTCCGCATAAGCGGAAGAGACCTGGTCCATGTAATAGGCCACCATGGATAGTGAGGCCTCAATGAAAGTCTTCCGCATAAGCGGAAGAGACAGCTTCGAGTTTTTGATAGCTTTGAACTGCCAAAACTGTAAGCTTAGCGAGCGTAAGGCGAACAACTCGCTCTGCATAAGTCAGTGTACACGAACATACAGCAAGAAAAGTAAGCTTGACATGGATTTTTGTTGTAGCGAGCGGCACCCCGGTTTTCCGTGAAGTGCTTGGTGCTCGCCACAGATAAACTACATGATAATCACATCATTATCTGTGACATCTCTAGACAATCCGACGTAGCTAAACTTTTGTTCTCCCAGGTCAGCCAACCGGCCCAGATCACAGAACAACACAGAATCCTCATCCAACTGTGCGACTTCCCTGACCGCATCCTTGAGACGTAAAAGCTTTGATGGGATAATGTCAACTACGAATACACTGTACTGTATCCGGTCACCATAGGTTTCCAGTAACTTTGCTAGCTTTCCACGACGCTTATCATTTGGAACATCATATGCAATTAATGTGCGCCGTGTGTCATCGCGTCTCATCTTACTTTTACACCTACGTAGTTGGGGTGACTGCCATTGAGAACTCCGAGAATCATCCGAGCTTGGATCTCGATTGCTCGCCTCCATGTCACTGAATAACCAAAGACTGGATGTCTAAACTCCGCGTTGATCCTTCTTTCGAAAGCCTTAATAATCGCAGAACGACCTGCTGGCGAGAGTCGCAGACTATCACCAGCCGATAGAAAACTCCCAGCACTAATCTGCTTCCGATTAACGAGCGTCAGAACCACAGAGTCTGCGACCACCGCACGAAATTCTTCCATAAGATCAAGAGCAAGCGCAGGCTTATTGCGATTACTGCTGTGCAAGAATCCTGCGTGAGGGTCCAATCCACAGGTAAGAATTGCACGGATACACTCTGAGGAAAGCAGACCGTATGCATAGTTCAAAAGGATGTTTATCGGATCTGTCGCTCCACGTCCGATTCTTCCCTGCCACCGCCACCCGAACGATTGCAGGGTAACTTCACTCAGCATCGTTTCAAATCCACCAAAATATAGGCTTGCCGCATCACCCTCAATCCCAAATAACTCAGGCAAGGATGCAGCCCTAAGTGCATCTTGTTGCAACTTTCGCAGTTCTTTAACAATATGAGTACCATCGCCATTTCGCCGAAGTAACGTTGCCTGGTTTGCTATCTTGCTTGAGATCATCTCCGTAGCAATCGGTAAACTTCCACGCGCCGACAAAACATGTTGTTGAACCCTGGCTAGGCCATTTGGCCCTGTTCCAGGCTGCGACCAACCATAGACACGTCCGCTACTAGAACACCAAATGACTGTATAATCACGCCACATGAGGTCCCGCAGCAGCGCAGAGGAAAGATCAATGTTGCCATGTACGACAACACTATGAATCCTCTCCAAGGGAACATCACCAATCTGCTCGCCTTTGGATTGGACTATCATCCTCCCCTTTCGGATTGATGCACGTGCACCCTGCACAGTCAAATGTACAACCTGACTATCGGGTTTTGATGGAACAATCTTTTTGGAAGCTTCATGTCCTAGATGCTCGTCTGGAAGACAGACACTCACATGCGAACACCAGCTACACTTAGGTGAATCTTCTAGTGGCCCAGGAGCTGTGTTGCCATCAATAATGCTACGGGTTCTATCAACAAAGCTCCTCGCCAAGTCAAAATCTTCCTCAGTAAGCTCAACGGGTATTTTCTTGTTATGATCAGTAAAATGTACCGCATACTCAACTACATTTTCACCTGATTCGTTAAGACATATTCCTTGAAGAGCAAGTTGAATAAGGTTAGCTTCTGTAACTTGCGGCGTCTTTCTAACTGGAGTTGATTTATACTCAACTAACCTTATCGAATCATTGCCAACAGGTTCAACAACATCACATCGGCCAACTATACCCAGCTCATCGGACTTAATTTGAACTGAACGACGCTGTCGACTTCGAGAGGTTGTCGGGTCATCCACTCCAACATACGATGAATGCCCGTACTGCATCTGCGATGTATCAGTTTTTTCACCATTTGCTTCCAGCCAAGCACGACGTTCACAATATACTGTTTGTGCAACCAGAGAAATTGGAAGCACAGCATCTTCGCTGTACCTCATAACGGCACCACCGTACCGTACTGGACTTGACGCTCAGGTGCTGAAGAGCTTCCGGCTAATAGTATTGGGAACCGTACAACAGCCTTCACACCGCGATCCTTAAGCCATTCAGCCGAACGGACAGAGCCGAGTATGCTTAACGCATTACTTTCCCGAGCATCAGCCTCAACACCACACACCGATTCTACTGCCTCCGCAAATGACCGACTGCGCAATATTGCGCGGAGCCTGGCTGGCGTAATCTTCTGGGTAGTGATTGGAAGAACCATATTGTCCGGATGAAGCTTATCAGAAGGCCATGCACCTGGTGTGATACTCAACTGATCGACTTTCAGCACCACTGGAAAACAGGCAATACCTAAAAGAGCAGAAAATGTGAGTGCGACATCAGCAGGTCCGGGTGGAGTAAAACCAGTTGAAGTACGCGAATCAGCAGAATTTTTCCCTACTGTATCACGAAGCGTTGCGCCAATAACTCCAGAGGAAATATCTTCTACACTCCATTTTGATAATTCTTTACACAGTGGTCGAAGTCGGTGCTGAACAAACTCCTCTCCCTTGTTTCTTGTCTTCATCTCCCATCGCGACGCACCGTGGTCTGGCCTCTTTTCTTTATTCGAAAAACGCCAGTACGCTGCCTCACCAAGACCTGCTATCCACCGAAGAGAAAGCAGATCACTATCTAAATTCAATCTGTCTAACGCGTCGAATCTAGCTTTTTGATGATTATTCCAATCGTCTGGATTTACCTGAGGATCGATACCACGTATACGTGGAGAGAAGGGGGAAAAAATCGCTTTCTTTTTTCCACTTCCATACTCATTATTGACCGCAACCCAGCTATCGGCCGAAGCCAATTGAGTCGAATACTGCGCCACATATTCAGCTACAGTCTGCAAGCCGATACCTTCAAGATTGAGCTGCGCCTTAGGTGTAGCTTCATCACTCCATCCAAGCGTGACAGCACCTGGGTGGTGCACTTCAGTTAGCATAGCCAAACCATACAAAGCAAAATGAGTAAGTGCAGAACGATAATCGCCTGCAAGGGTTATTGTAGACATCAGTGGCCTTCCGCCGAAATTTGAACATCAGCCGCACGCTCAAGCGCCTCAAGGTATGCCGTAACATACGGACCAAATTTCATATCGGTTTCTTCGATTAATTCTTCCCATCGACCGATAAAGAATAAATCATGTGCTTTCTGCCGCAGAATGTCAGAGTCAGAGCCCTGAACATTTTGTAGCAGAATCCGATCTGTATGCTTGAACGAGTTTCTTCCATTGCCGTGACTGCACCCAATTATTCGCAAAGCAAGATCCGAACAAGATAACTTCCCTTGCACTTTTTCAGCGGTGACTAAAACCACGGACATCTGTTCGTGCCGCCATCCTTGAGGTAGACCGCTGCGTTGCCTGGAAATCTTCGTTTCCTGCCGAGTTCGAACTTTGCTCTTTGCTAGTTCTTTTTCAGCTCGTAATCCTCCAAGCATACTCTGGAATCGATGATCAGCTTTACCATCATCGTGATGTTGAGCTGCAACTACTACGTCGGCACCAAAATCTTCTTTTAATCCGACAGCTTCAATAATTTTTTTAGCACGTACAGCTACATCATTTTGGTGATCATCAAGAAATACTTTACCCTGTGATCGAGTCCACTCTTGACGGGTATCACTATCCTCTTGGAGCTCTTCAGAGTATACAATTGCATACCACGGTACTACCTCACCAAATCGCAGATCATCTTGTATTGAATTTGATAATACAATGTCACCTTCATGACCTGATTCTCGCCAAATACTTGTTGCCTCATCCGGCGTTAATCCGCAAAATTCTCTGAAAATATCAGCTTCAGAATCCGACATTCCAGTATTGAAGGTTAAGACTTCAACATTCTCGTTCTTTACAGCCTCTGGCGGCTCCTTATCATCAGGTTTTCCTTTTACTGCTACTTTTTCAGTTGTAAAAGGGATCCCTCGATCGATAATGATCACATCGCCAGAATGAAGCCTATACCGTGGCGTACAAATTTCGACCTCACCATCACGAAAAAAGAATGCTCGTCGCAGAATGTCAGGCTTGCTTCTTTCCAGTTTAATCCGCTGCCGATCATCAACAACAAGCTGAGATAGCTTATCACGAAGTATATCTAAACTCGCTGGAAATACTTCATTATTTTCTGGAGGGAATGCTTTCAGAAGTTCGAGAGCAACAAAATCATCTACCGGTAGTTGTTCCCTTACAACAATTCCACCAATCGCTTTTTGGTCCTCCAGAGAATCATGCAACCATAGATCGAGATCTGGCTCAGCATACATATCCTCGGAGGTTCGTGAAAATTCGAGTAGATCTGTCAGTTCAGGACGTTGATAGAGCAATCGCGGTCGTGATGTTGGTGGTGAAACGCAGGCTAACAGTGCTGCTGGATTTACACTGTTTTGCTGGGACAATACATCCAACCAATCATACGCTTTGCGTAGGTCATCACCTTTGTATGGAGGAACTTCATCCTTAACTTTTATCAAATCTGCTGGCTCAAGAACAACAATTTTTGAATCTTTTCGTTTCCCCAAACGATTAACTCTACCAAATCGCTGCGCAAGCGATGAAGCGGGTGCCAGCTCTGTAACTAGGGAGGAAAAATCAATATCAATTCCCACTTCCAGCGTCTGAGTAGCTACCACCACGTCAATTTCATTGTCGCCAGCACAGGTGAGGAGCAATGGATGTTTTTCACGCAGTTGTTCCAGATCATATGTTCGCATTCGGCCAACGATGAGTTCAACGTTAAGTTTTCTTTTTTTAAGCTCATTCGCAATTTTGAGAGCAGTATCAACATGGTTAACAATGCATCCGATTGTGCGACTTTGCTCGACTTCGGAACTTGTCTGCTCATTTCGCAACTTATGTATTTCAGCTACTGCATGCGCGACTACCTCACTATTACCCGGTGCACCGTTCCACTTTTCTACTGATACACGATGAAGTTCTTTGACGGAGTTAACTCTTCGTAGAAGTTCCGCGTCATCAACGCCGTCAAGATTAGAGACATCGACCCCAACCTCAGTTTGACCCTTTTTAGGTTCAGACGGAGTCGCTGTTGTTTCTACGACCTGGAGCCGTGGCACGCCTATATCAGCGCCAAATTCCTGCAACTTAGCCACTCGCTCGGCAGTCACCAGTAGCTGTTGGTTAAGGTGAGCCTCATCAAGGACAAAAACGGAGTCCATTGCAATCAAGGCTGTTTCACGAGGACGGGCTTGTTTCGAACTGCCGTAGCCTTTAAATAGTAGGCGCGACCCCCACATATCTGGTGTAGCAGCAATTACTGCGCAGGCTGAGGGTTCATTGACTGGCAAGGAGCGATTGCTGAGCTCACCGCGTATGTGGCCCACCAAAAAAGGCTCAGTTACGTCATGCACGTGAAATGATGAAAGCAGCTTTGCAACACGGTATATGATGTCACTCTCGCCACTTACTGCATCGTTATTAAGCAGATCTACCATGCTGCGTTGAATATTCATCGCTCTATCTGCCTGACTGTCTACCAAAGCACGGCGACCAACAACCACGCATAGCCGACGCGGTACGCGTGGCCCATTCCCGCTGGCAAATAAAGCGTTAACAAAAAGATGGACATCCACTACTGATGATTTTCCAGCACCTGTTGGAGCAACAATCCTATGAGGCCAGGTACCTGTGGTTACTATGTGATCAACCAAGTCTTGTTGCCAGCTAAAAGGAGCATGCCCTCCATTGAGTGCGGCAAAGAACGCGGAGAAATCACTGCGTTGTACTGCCTGTTTATTTATCATTGCTGTGCTTTTCCTTCTGAATCATACGCTCAAAGTCGTCCTTCGAGACATCATGAGGAACTAATAACCCACCACCGAGATGACGTGACTGACCGATAGCTACAAGTGTTTCATCTGTAGCTAGTGTTCCGAGAGACAACAGACCACGCCACGGTTGTGTGACAACACTAGCGTGTGTTCTATGCGCATATTTTCTAGGTTTTGCGTTTATAGTTCGCGCTTTAAACACCGCCGCATCTTGAGTCTTCACTTGATCACGCAGTTCCAGGTAACGTTGCTCGCCCTTTTTCTCAGAGTTGAATCTATCTCGCCATACGTACGCGAGGGAGAGCAACCCAGAATCCGCGAGGGTCCAGCGTCTAGTACCATCTTTAGGCTTCACTGGACGAGTCTCTGGAACTATTGCTGTCAGAGGTTTCCACAGTCGAACGAAGCCCTGCTGCGGCTTCGGCCAAAACGTATCTGCTTGAACAGATATCCCGTTGAAGTAGACATGTCGTCGACCAAAGTCTCTACTGTACAGTCGTTTTACTGCGGCCAGCCCCTTCGCTAACTGACTCAGGTCTTCCGTGTTCGCCGCAGCTGGAATCATTATTGCGATGGCCGCGCCCTTGAGACCGAGGTGTTGCGTGTACTTCCCAGGGAGGTATTGGAAGGCCAACCTGTTTGCAGGTATCCTATCCACTGCCTTGTCATATTTTCCGGTGATGAAGCTGGATGCTCCAAATCCAATAGCCGCAATAATCGCGCGATGAAGAGTGACGCAAATAGCGACGTGCTGGTGAGGCAGAAGATCTTCTCCTGCAACCTCAAGCAAAACAATTTGGGACCATGGCGCATCACACACCGCAGGTTCCTCACGCGAATATTTGACGCTACCCAAACACTCTTGCGTCACCGGCGTGTTCAGTGGTTCCTCATTTTTTTTAGGTTTATCTGCCGCTGGAGTAGGTACTTTGCTTAGATTGTTACTCCGGTACGTCTTGATCAATGCATCGGTTCGTCCGTCAGTGGGAATACGAAGCATCGTCCCGCCTGCAGTTAGAGGACTCCCCTGTGCATCAAGATGAAGATTTGGGTTTACCACTCCACGTTCAAGGATAGCCACGCTTACTGATTCACCCAGGTGAGGCACATCATCACACAGCCGCTCCAACGTGTCCGCAATATCATCAGGTACGTTATTCCAATGCCAGCCAACATGACTAGCTAAAGCGACCCCGTCTGACAGTGGACGTTGCTCTGTTTTTCTTCCTCCAGCAGACTGGGCGACCTCACGGTGCATAAAGCGTTGTCGCCCTGTAAAGACTGGTAGTGAGGTTGGTTTTTCAATTCCATCCGGTGGATTCTTTTCTAACCATTTCAAGGCAACGAGTGCCAATTCACTTGGTTCAAGCCCGTGTTTGCCCTGAATAGCCTGAATTCCTTGTGCTGCAGAGTTAAGCAAAGCGGCATGCAATCGTGCCGGGTCTGGAAACTCATCACTGCGTCGATCGGATTTGTGTCCTACGTAAACCCCCAGTGGGAACCTCGCAATGATGTTGAGGCTCCGCATGACTAGTCCTCGCTTTCAGATTCATCGGAAGCACCTTCCAGAATCAGTGGGTTACCATCCACATGCAATATCTGACCGTTCCAGTCAGCCACACCAGTAGAACGCGCATGGTCAATTGCTTGTTGCAGCAACTGATCGGCAAGCTCCACAGTGATTGGATCAAGGGTGCGTTTGTTTCCATAGCGTTCATCCAGCGTGACAACTGGCGCTCCGGCTTCAACAAGATCACAATTTGCCCGGAGGTACAGTTCACGTTCAGCACGCGATATAGCGACTAGACCAAAAGCTGCCAGAAGAGCCCGACCAGCAACGTTAGCTTCCTCACTCCCTCCAAAGCGTAGCTGACGTAATGCCGCAAAGCTCAACACCCACGAACGGATAATTCTGCTGCAGGCTACCCCACCCAGATCATCAAGCTGAGGTGGAATACCGCCAAGTCCAAGCCGAGAAGCGGAGAGCCTTTTATCCTTCTTAGCTTTCTTTATTTCGCCGCGAAGCTTGTCAAGCAACTTGTCACTGAGTTCTGCTTCTTGGGCCTCAATCAATTTCTCCATGTCTTTGGGGTCAAGCTGCACACTCATAGCAACCGCATCAACACGAGCTCCGCCGCGACGCGACTGCTGATCTTGCCCATCACGATCTTGATCGGCAAGAACGCCGATGATCTCACCTACTAGTGCGCTGCGAAGTCGCACTTGATTTTTTTTACGAGTAGCATCCCATCCACCAAAAACAGCCGCAGCAGGAGCAGTCTTGAGGATTGCACTCATGTCAGCCGGAGTGGCATTACGGACAGCTCGATATGCCTCATTTGCAGTGGCAGGTTCACCGTCAATGGTGCCTGCACGGATATGTCCATCAGCAAAACGGTGAGGCAGCTCCATATCAGTAAATTTTTGATCATCGCTGTAGGTGACCTGGATGCGAGGGAGCTTTCCAAGCAACGGATGCCCAGCATGAATCTCCTGCACGACAGCAATTTCTGACCGATTGTTTTGTGACTGTTTACTATCCAACACCACAACCAAAGCTGCCCGACCGTCAATAAAACGAGTCTCAAAAGCAAACACAGAAGCGCGTCCATCCACAAACTTGGCTGGCGCGACTGATGCGTGCGATCCAGCTGCTGGTTCAAGTTCTGTGACTGAAACGAGTGTTGATGCGCCTCCACTGGCACATGCTTTAAGCAGATCATCAAATGTAATCATAGGAAGTCCTCCCACGTATTGGAACTAACGTTCCAAGTCGAAAAGTTCATGTCGTTACCGCTTACTAGAGTGATGGTCATCGCGATGACCTCATCAAATGGTGGTAACAAAACTGATAATACCTCTTGAAAGCATTGAGTCAAGCTTGGCTCGTACAAATATAACTAACCAGTACCCCTGATTCTGGGAAGAGCCCTCTCACCAATAACAAAGCAGGACGGTGCGGCATCGTTCTGAGCCAAAGCTCGTACAAATAGGACTAACCAGCCCCAATGAAAGGCCGCACCGCCGTCCGACACTCTACTCCGATCACCTCAATACCCCATAAGAGGTTATTTTTAGATATATGCCCCTGACATGCATGCTTACCCCCGATTGTCTGGTTAAACACACTGATTACAGCTCCTCTACCCCACAAAAAATCCCCCGCCGCAGCGGGGAAAAAGCTAAGGAGGCCCGCTCACACGCAATCCCATCTTTGTTGCATTCAATGGCGAGTAAGTAACCGCGCCAACCTCAATGGATGGGCGTCGTTAAGCCTGCGCGGCGTACGGTGCCACAGGTGGGGAAGCCAGCGCCAGTAACCCCAAGTACGGGCAAACCCCCGGGGACCGACAATCCAGTACCAGGAATGATGCCGCAGTACAGTGCCCAGGCGGCGAGATCAGCCCAGTCACCGCTATTACTACCAGCGCTGTTGCCCCACTACCCAGCCGCAGAACTTACCGCTCGCAGGCCACGCCGTCGTTGTCGCGATCCAGGTGCGGCGCGTAGGCGGGTTCACCACGGTGAATGGGGGTGCGCACTCCGGCCGCGCGGGCTGCTGCGCAGTTCCTGAAGCTACCACCCTGCGGGGCAGGTGCCGGTGCAGGCGCAGGGGCTGCCTGAGCTGGAGCAGGGGCCGGGGCTGGCACAGGTGCGGGAGCCGGGGCCGGGGGAGCTGGCGGATTGGGGATGATTCCCGGCAGCGGATTAGCGATCAGCCGCTGCTGCACCGCCCAGGTGAGTCCCGCAGAGATGAGGCCGCCGATGCCCACGATCCCGGCGATAATGCCCAGGAATTTCAGGGTTTTATTATCTTTGTTCTCAGCAATCGCACTGCTTCCCGCTTTGCCGCGTTCGCTACTCCCCTTGACCTTGTCGCTGCTGCCGCTGACTTTTGCACTGCTTCCACCAGCTTTTTCACCAGGCTTCCCGGCAGCACCCGCACCGGAAGCGGCACCTGCACCGGAAGCGGCATCCTTGCCCGCTTCACCCGCATTTCCGCTGGCCCCATTTCCAGCAGCACCGTTACCAGCCTCACCGTTTGCACCAGCAGCAGGCGCAACCACCCCGGTCTCCTGCTTTCCCTGAGCTGGTTTTTCTTCAGCTCCAGCATTCACCATTCCAGCGAGCGGCAGGACCACTGCCAGGCTCAGACTTACAAGTTTTGTGCGTGTACGCATCGCAGACTCCTTTTTCATAGGCTTATATTTGGAAATTCTTATATTTTCTTCCTACTTTTCTCAAATAACGCCCTTCGGAGCTACCCCAGAACCACCCCCAACACCGCTCGCGCCCCGCCTGCACCCATACCCGATCCATACCCGTGCCCTAAAGCCACCCCGCACCTCGCGCCGCCATTTTTCGGCCAAATCACCTCACACCGGTACGATGGACACCAAACCGAACTATCTCCCATATTTTTAGCTAGCTACCCCAGAACTATTTTCGATTAAAGGATTGCTGCGACTATGCCCCTCCCCTCCCCTAGCCCCGATTCTCGCGCACTTATTACTGGCGCTAGCCAGGGAATTGGCATGGCTATTGCGCGTGATCTGGCCAAGCAGGGCCACCATGTGATCTTGGTGGCGCGTCGTAAAGATGTGCTGGAGCAGTTTGCTGCGGAATTAACGTCGCGGTACAACGTCACGGCCGAGGTTTTTCCCTGCGATTTGTCGGATGAGCAGCAGCGCCACAAGCTTATCGCAGACATCAAAGACCGCGACATCAGCATCATTATCAATTCTGCTGGCATTGCGAGTTTCGGCCCGTTCATGGACCAGGAATGGGAGTATGAGACCAATCAGTTCGAGCTCAATGCCACGGCTGTTTTTGAACTCACCCGCGCCGTGCTGCCCCGAATGCTGGCAAATAGAAAAGGTGCTATTCTCAATGTTGGTTCGGCTGCTGGCAACCTCCCTATTCCAAATAATGCGACCTACGTGTTCACCAAGGCGGGCGTGAATGTATTCACGGAGGCCCTGCATTATGAGTTGAAAGGTTCGGGGGTCAGCTGCACGCTTCTTGCACCTGGTCCAGTGCGGGACGCGGTAATCCCGGAGGAGGAGAAATCTATTGTGGATAAGGTGGTACCGGATTTCCTCTGGACCACCTATGAATCCTGCGCAAAAGAGTCCCTCGAAGCGTTGGCAAAGAATAAACGCCGTGTGGTTCCGGGTCCGCTGAGTAAGGTGTTGAATGTGGCGTCGCTCGTCGCGCCGAGGGGTATTGCCTCCCCACTTATTGGTTCGTTTTATAAGAAAATGTCGTAAAAAATGATGTCGGAAAGTGCTATGTCGAAACATGACCGTTTGGTGTGGATTGATCTCGAAATGACGGGTCTTGACCCAGATCATCACGTCGTTGTGGAGGTGGCGGCGCTGGTCACGGACGCGGACTTGAACATCCTCGGTCAGGGCGTCGATATTGTGGTCCACGCCACGGAGGAGCAGCTGGCGGGCATGAATGAGTTCGTGGCGGATATGCACGGCTCATCGGGCCTGACGGAGGCGATTCGCACCTCGACCACCACAATTGAGCAGGCTGAGCAGGCGGTTCTTGACCTCATAGCCGAGCATTGCGATCCCGATCATCCCGCGCCGCTGGCCGGAAATTCCATTGCCACGGACCGTTCCTTCATTCGCAAGCACATGCCTCGGCTGGACAGCGCCCTGCACTACCGCATGATCGACGTGTCCACCCTGAAGGAGCTCGCCCGCCGCTGGTATCCCCGCGTCTACTTCAACCAGCCGGAGAAGGGCCTCGCCCACCGCGCCCTCGCCGACATCGTGGAATCCATCCGCGAGCTGGACTATTATCGACGCTCGTTCATCACACCCGATCCAGGCCCCACCACCGCCGAATGTATCGATGCCGCGAAGGAATCGATGGCCTCGTACCAGCGCTTTTTGCAATAACGCACGAGTGAGTTATTATAGTTCTCGCTGCTTTTAACAGCAGCAATGGTGGCTGTAGTTCAGCTGGTAGAGCACCAGGTTGTGATCCTGGGTGTCGCGGGTTCGAGCCCCGTCAGCCACCCCAAAGACAAAAACCAGGTTTGATAATACAAACCTGGTTTTTGTGCGTGCGGATGAAATTCTTTTAATTACTATTCAATTAAACGTTCTTTAATGGTTAACTAAATAGTATGAAAGGAACACGCAGAAGACGCGCTGCGGCACTTCTCTGCACCCTTGGTATTTCACTATTCAATGCGCTACCGGCGCCCGCCACTGAATCGATACCTTTCTTACAGGTCGGCGGTGTAAAAAATGGACAACCAGACCCCACTCGTCACCACGCTATTCTCCCGCCAGAGCAGTCACTACGGTGGAAAGTCGAATTAAAAAATGGTGAGCAACTGGCGTTAGGAATGATGGTCACGCCACCGGAAGACGCGGCGTCGATACCCGGGCTGGCGCGAATAACAGCCGACATTATCGACCCCACCGGAAACCACTGCGTCTCCGAATCCAGCGACGGAACAGCCGCCAATGAATTCACCCAACCCATCAGCGGATTCGCAACGTCTTACGTGGTTGGCGACACTTTCGGCAACTGTGCACCCGGCGCCTACGACATTGTGATCACCCGAAAAGGCACACTCGGCGGCGCACACGAACTCCCACTCGACTTCACATTATGGAAAATCCCAACAGCGACAACCGACACAATAGCTACCTCCGCGCCACCGCCCGAACTCAGCATGGACATCAACAACTCCGCCGCAACTCTTCACACCGCCACCACGCTCAACGACGCCCCGACAGTACACGCAGGCAGCTACGAAACAACACTCCATTCCGGCACAACACAATGGCTCCGAATTCCCATTGCCGAAGGGCAACGACTACAAATAGCCATAGAAGCCCCGCCCACACAAGGAACCATCAATTGGGCGGTCATTGGGCCCAACCTCTACCCCGTTGACATCGAAGAAGGCACCAACAATTACGGCGAAACAACCATCCCGTACCGGCTCAAACTCGACACCACGGAAGTCCACAAGGTCACATCCATCACCCAAGAAATACGCTGGGGAAACATTATCGAAGACACCGAATTCGACCACAAAGGGGGATTCCTCGCCGGCGAACAGAACGTAGCCCTGCGCTACAGCGCGGACACACCGCAGTCCACCACTATCCGCTTAGCTCTGCGCGCCGTGGGCAACGCCGAACCAGGACCCAAGCTTTCCTACGGCGTTGCGGGCGAGGCTGTGGAGGTTTCTGACGCGATCAGAGCACGAAAAACATCCAGAAACAACCAGCCCACAAGCCCCTTCATTCCGATTGCCTCTGGAGCGATCCTCGCCACCGCGGTGCTTGTGCTCGGAATGCTGTTCATGCTGCGTCGGCGGTGAACTCCATCACACTTTCCCCACAACCTCCGCGAGAACCCCCGGCAGGAGCGCCTGCCACCAGAGCGCGTCATGGCCGCCTGGATAAATATCAAAGCCGAGGAGTTTCCCCTGGGCGCGGAGCAGCGCGGCGGCGTGGTGGACATCCCGTTCAAGATCCCATTCGTACGCCCCTACCTGCAGATATGCGGGCGCGCCGTCCTTTCGGCTTCGCTCATCAAACCATGTTCCGCCGTTCCACCACAGCGAAGGAGATTGCGCGATGGCAGCCGCCACGAGGTCGGGGTGCCGCATACCGGAGAGCAGGGCAAACAACCCTCCCATGCTTTGCCCCACAACAATCACAGGCGCATCGCTCCCGTCCCCCAGCAGCCCCAACGCCCGCTCGATGAAGGAACGCCCAGCGTCCGCGTCGCTGGTGTAATCGAGTTGTCGTTGTTGGGGTCCACCGGATTCGATAAACACCGCATGGATAGGCACAGGCACTTCCTGCAGGGCGCTGACCAGCGGGTACTGATTCACCCAGGTCTCCCCGTCAAGAACAACCAGCCGCGCAGCAGGCGCAACATCATCCGCAGGTTTCCAGGTCCAGGCGGTGAGTTCTGCCCCATTCACCGGACTCATAACTTGAGCAACCCGAATCCCCTCCGTATCCCCCGACAAAACCGCCCGGTCAGCGTCCCGCCCACGCGCCACAGCCAGCCGCGCGTTACCTAGGAAACCAACGGCACCAACGTATTCGCGAGCACGTGGGTCCTCAACCGCGCTAGCGCGGAGCATCCCAAACATCTCACGGTCTGCCCCGCCATGCAGCGCGGGTGCCGGGAGTTCAGAACCAGGAATGCTGTAGTTGTAGGTTCCCATCCACTCGGTGGGCATATCTAAAGTAAGGGCGTGCAGCCCGGTCCCCGCGATGGATTCCAGCCGCGTATCGGCGGGATCAAGCATGTCACTGACCTTGTTCAGGTTCAGAATCACCCCGTGGGGAGCATCGCCGTACCACACAAACGTAACCAGCGTGTTTTCCACAAGCGGCGTCCCGGTTGCCGTGAGTTCCTTGTATATGAGCTCCGCGCGTTCCTCGCGTTGCTGGGTGTCGGGGATGGCTGCGAGGGCTTCGCGGGCGGCGTCGATAAGCGGTGAGGAGGCTCGTGGAAGTGGCCATGGTCGGATAGTATGGGGTGGCGTCAGCATGTCCGCCACCTTACCCGCGCAAGGAGGGGCACTTTGAATAATTACACCTCAGTTACGTTCACCTGGGAGGGCGAGCAGCAGCCGGGTCTGTGGTGCCCTGCGTTGAGTTCTAACGTGATTCCGATGGAACGGTCGGGGGACGGCTGGTCGTTCACGGCTGAGCTACCGAATGCCTCGGGCGTGTCGTGGGCGATTGTTCCGAATGTTACTGAGGTCACGGCTCTTTCCCCCGCGCTTCTCGACGCCGCCCTTTCCACACCAAATCCGACGGTGCCGAGCTTGTATCGGCTGATCGGGACGGATCCGATGACGCGCGCGGAGCCGAATATTTCGGTGCTGCAGCAGCCTGACGCACCGGAATATGATTGGGCTGATCTGGGCAATCCTGCCCCGCAGTTGGCGGGCGAGAAGCTGGCGACGGGACATAAAATTCACTACGCGCTGGAAAATCCGAACCAGGTGTTGTTCCTGGACGGTGAGGTGATGCAGCGCATCCATAATGATTTCCTGGACCTCAACATCGCCCCGATTTACGTGCATAACAGCGGCATGGCGCAGCGTATGGGCGATTTTGCCGACCCGATTGGCTTTGCCCACGCCGTGGGCGCGCACATTGAAGAGCAGCCCGACGTGATTGTGGGCATGTCTGCGGGCGCGCTCGCCGCCTGCGCCCTGGCTGTGGAGTTGGGTGCGCAGCGTGTGGTGCTGCTCTCCCCCGCCGTGGTTGCGGGTATCGACGTCGCGCGGGAACTCATGTCCTCCCTGCTTGCGAACAACATTTCCGTTGACATCGCAGTGGGTTCCGAGGAGAACCGCGGCGACCGCCCCGAGCAGTCGATCTTCACGATTGCGCAGGGACTGGCCGACGGAATCGAATCCGCAGGCGGGCGGTCCACCTTTACCGTGTTCCCCGGCGGGCACGATCTCGCAGCGTGGCGGCCCGTGTTGGCGCGAATGTTAAGTTGATAATTTTCCGGTCGCGTTTGTGATAAGTATCCCACTTACGGGGGCTTTTACCCTACTGTGGAGACATGGCAACAAATGAGCGTACCTTTTTCGGGCACCCCTGGGGGCTAGCCAACCTATTCGGCGTGGAAATGTGGGAGCGTTTCAGCTTCTACGGACTCCAAGCAATCCTGCTCTACTACCTGTACTACCAGACCACCGACGGCGGCTTAGGCATCGACGAATCCATCGCCACCGCCATTGTCGGTGCCTACGGTGGGCTTGTGTACGTGGCAGCCATCGGCGGCGGCTGGGTTGCCGACCGCGTGCTCGGTGCCGAACGCACCCTGTTTTATTCAGCCATCATCGTCATGCTCGGCCACATCTCCTTGGGCCTGCTCCCCGGCATCCTTGGACTGACGGTCGGTCTGATGCTGGTGGCTCTCGGCTCCGGCGGCGTGAAAACCACCGCCTCCACCGTCCTCGGTGGACTCTACGAGGAAGACGATCCGCGTCTCGACGGCGGCTACTCCATCTTCTACATGGGCATCAACATCGGCGCGCTCTTCGGCCCACTGGTCACCGGCTGGATGTGGGGGCAAGCCGGATTCCACTGGGGTTTTGGCATGGCCGCGTTCGGCATGGCCATCGGCCTCATTCAATACGCCGTCATGCGCAAAGACACCATCGGTGCCGTGGGCAGCACCGTGTTGAACCCCGCTCCGCGCAGCCAAATCCTCAGCGTGCTGGGAATCACCCTCGCGCTTGTGGCCGTGGTCGTGGTGCTTTTTACCACGGGAATCTTGAAAATCGGGTGGCTCTCCAATTTTGTCAGCATCGTCGGCGGTATCGCAGCCGTCCTGCTCTTCGTCCAGATGTACAGCTCCCCCAAAACAACCAAGACCGAAAAACACCGCCTCCTGGGCTTCATCCCCATGTTCTTCGCCTCCGTGATGTTCTGGTCCATCTACCAGCAACAATTCACTGTTATTGCCATTTACTCCGACCAGCGACTCAACCGTACTTTTGGCGGCTTTGAAGTAAGCCCCGCCTGGGTCGGATCCATCAGCCCCATCTTCATCATCGTCTTCTCCGGCATTTTCGCCACCATGTGGCTCAAACTCGGTGAACGGCAGCCCTCTACCCCTATGAAATACGCGCTCTCCCTCATGCTGACCGGCCTCGCCGCTTTCATATTCATCCCCTTCGCGGGTGGCGGCCCCAACTCGACGCCCTTCTTCGCCATGGTGGCCATCCTCTTCCTGTTCACCATGGCCGAGCTCATGATCTCCCCCGTCGGCCTTTCCCTAGCCAGCCGACTCGCCCCGGCGCGATTTGCCACCCGCATGATGAGCCTGCAATTCCTCTCGCTGGCGGTTGGGACCGCCCTGTCCGGGACCTTCGCCGGGTACTACGACGCGGGCGACGCCGGTGCCGAACGCACTTACTTCCTCGTCATTGGTGCCGCCGCTATTCTCGGCGGCCTGGTTATGGTCGCGCTGCGCCGGGGTATTCTCACCGCGTTTGAGGGAGTGCAGTAGCTGCGCGTGCTGGCGAGCGTGCCGCGTAAGCAATGAAAAACCCGCCCCCTGCAATCACGCGGGGTGGGCGGGCTCCTCCAAGCAATCTACCAGGCTGAGGTTTCGTTGACGTTGCCCTTGCTCCAGGTTTCCCAGGGGATGTTCCAGTCGCCGAGTCCGTCGTAGCCGGAGAGTTCCTCGCCGATGGTGTTGCGGACTTGGACAATATCGCCACGCTTCAGGTTTTCTTGGAACCATTCGGCGTTTTCGGTGCTGACGTTGATGCACCCGTGGGAGACGTTTTCAACGCCTTGGGATCCCACCGACCAGGGTGCCGCGTGGACGAAAATGCCGGAGTAGGACATTTGGGTGGCAAATTGCACGTTGGTGCGGTATCCGTCGGGCGCATCAATGGCGAGTCCGTAGGAGGAAGAGTCCATGACGATGGTGGGGTGCTTGTCGCCAATGATGTAGGTCCCGTGCGGGGTGGGGTATTTGCCGGATCCCATGGAGATCGGCATGGTTTTGAGCACTTCCTCGCCACGCTTGATGGTCATGGTCTTGGTGTTGTCGTCGGCAACAGCAACAACTTTGTCGCCGATGGTGAAGTTGGTGTTGTTGTTTTCTTCACCGTAGACTCCGCCGCCGAGGTCAACACCGTAGATGTCCACCTTGACGTCGACTTTGGTGCCAGGTTCCCAGAAGTCTTTGGGCCGCCACCGGACTTCGCTGTTGTTGAGCCAGAAGAACTGGCCCTCAACTTTGGGTTCGGTTTTGACGGTGATGGCGTCTTGCGCAGCTTGACGGTTTTCGATGTTGGTGTCGAATTTGATCCCGATTGTTTGACCGACACCAACCGTGGATTCGGGAAGCGGCGAAAGGGCCGCGGTGGTGGTGTTGGTCGCGTCGATGGTGCTGAAGCTCATTTCCTGCTTCTTCTCACCCTTGGCCTCAATGGTCAGGGTGTAGGTACGGCTGTAGCCCAGCGGTTCGGTGGTTTCCCACTTCTTTTTGTCTTTGTCCAGCGATGCTTCGACGACTTTGCCGTCTTCGTTGGTCATGGTGACTGTGCTGAGTTCACCATCCCCGATCTTGACGGTGATGGGTTTGGCGGGGTTGACGTCCTTTTGCCCGTCTTTGACGCTGGCTTCAGGTTTTTTGTTTTCGGCGCTTTTCGACGCCTCGGCTGCCGCATCGACAGCTTTGTCGCCGCTGTTCTGACCAGCGGCGCATCCACCTAGGATGAGGGCCCCGGCGAGGAGCCCGACCGCTCCTAGCGCGGTGAGGGGGCGAAGTCCCGGCATTTTTCTCCAAACACTATGATTTTGCAAGTCTCTAAGCAGAGAGTACACGTTTTTTGATGACAAAACCGTAACTCCTCTTATCGTGTTCCCAGACACCCATGATACTGGACGTTATGCGGGGAGCTACCAGTGGATTTGCATATTTTTTAGCAGTGTTGTTATAGTTTCCTTCGTTGCAAAGAACGGCGCCATTAGCTCAATTGGCAGAGCAGCTGACTCTTAATCAGCGGGTTCGGGGTTCGAGTCCCTGATGGCGCACATATGTCCCCCTGTATGGTTCACGCCTACTGGGGGCTTTTGGTTTATCATTGGTTGTCATGCGAGCTTTGATCATTGTTGACGTCCAAAATGACTTCTGCCCAGGCGGCCCCCTAGCCACAGCCGACGGCAACAACGTAGCCCGGCGAATAGCCACCTTTGTCAAAGATCACGGCAAGGATTACAGCGCCGTGGTGGCCACAAAGGACTGGCACATTGACCCCGGCGAACACTTCTCCCCCACCCCGGATTTTCTGGATACCTGGCCGGTGCACTGTGTTGCCAACAGCGACGGCGCAGATTTCCACCCCATGATTGACCCGAGCGTTTTCGACGCAGTGTTCCTCAAAGGCCAGTACACCTCCGCCTACTCCGGGTTTGAAGGCGCGACAGAAGACGGTACTCCCCTGGCCACATGGCTGCGTGACCGGGAGATCACGCACGTGGACATTGCGGGCATTGCCACTGATTACTGCGTACGCGCCACCGCGCTGGACGCGTTAAGCGAGGGATTCACAACCCACGTGCTCACGGATCTGTGCGCCGCCGTTGCCCCAGACACTGGGCGCGCAGCCTTGGAGGAGCTGGCTGCGGAAGGCGCGAACGTCGATAAGCAGAACTAACGGTTGGACAGCAGGCGCTGGAGTTCCTTCAGGTCCTTCGAGCGTCGGCGGGAGCGGGCGAGGCCGATGAGGACGCCGACAGCCACAACAGCAGCAACACCTGTGAGAATTTGCTTTACCTGCGGCTCCTGGAGGCGCTGGAGGGCAGACTTCTTGGCGTCCTCAACGATGGTTTGGGGGCGGGTGCGGTAGGCCAGCCGATCCAAAGTACCCGCCAACTGACGACGCGTACGCTCGATGTCCTGCTGGATGTCTTCAATGTTGCGGGCCACGAACAATCTCCCAAAGTTGCGAAACAAACAATAAACAACACTAACGCTAGTGGATAACCCGAGCACGCGCACGCAGAAACAGCAACATGAGTATTCTTGTCACTATGACTGAGCAAAAACGCCTGGAAATCGGTGACCAAGCCCCGGCCTTCACCCTGCCCAACGATAGCGGTGAAACGACGTCACTGGCCGATTACCAGGGTAAACGCGTGCTCGTCTACTTCTACCCGCGTGCCAACACCCCCGGATGCACCACAGAAGCCTGCGACTTCCGCGACAGCCTCACACAACTCAATGACCTGGGGATAGAGGTGGTGGGCATCTCCCCCGATACGGTGGATAAACTCGTGGCCTTCCGCGAGAAAAACAACCTCACCTTTCCCCTGCTCGCCGACCCCGACAAAAACGTGCTCAAAGAATGGGGTGCCTTTGGGGAGAAAAAGAACTACGGCAAAATCGTCGAAGGCGTAATCCGCTCCACCTTCCTCGTCGGTACCGACGGCACCATCGAACTCGCGCTCTACAACGTGCGCGCCACCGGACACGTCGCCCGGGTCATCAGAGAACTGGAAAAATAACCGCCGCATGGACCAAGACGCCCCGGACATACTCATACCGCGCCGACGCCCCGCGCAACAGCGAAGCCGCGAACGCTTCAACCGCATCCTCGCCAGCGCCCGCGCGGTCCTTGTCGACGTCGGGTTCGAATCCTTTACCTTCGACGAAGTCGCCCGGCGCGCCGAAGTGCCCATCGGCACTCTGTATCAATTCTTTGCCAACAAATACGTGCTCATCTGCGAACTCGACCGGCAAGACACCGCCGAGATTGTCTCCGAGCTTCAGGACTTCTCCTCCCGAGTGCCAGCGCTGCAATGGCCCGACTTCCTCGACGAATTCATCGACCACCTCGCGGGACTCTGGCGCGATGATCCCTCCCGCCGCGCCGTCTGGCACGCCGTGCAATCCACCCCGGCGACCCGCGCCACCGCCGCCGCGACCGAGCAGGAAATGCTCGACCTCATTGCCCGCGTGATGAAGCCCCTCGCCCCCGGCTCCCCCGATATTCTCCGCCGCGAGCTCGCCGGGATTCTGGTGCACACCGTCAGCTCGCTGCTCAACTACGCTGTCCGCGATAAAGAGCTTGACGACGCCCGCTTCTCCGGCACCGTCGCCGAAATCAAGCGCATGCTGGTTGCGTATCTGTTTGCTGTAGCGACGGGGTAGGTTGTTGGGAGTTTGGTGGCATTTGGTGGGGGGCTTAGCGACTATTGAACAACGTTAGTGCAAACTTTTGCGTAGAAATAGGTCTATCGGCAGGCTCGAAAATGGGGTGTTCGCGTACCTGGCGATGGACCTACATGACCAAGCCGAAAAACAGGGCATTGTCGTGCTTGAGGATAAGCACACTGTGCACTACCCCACCATCAACGCGATACAGCAGGTGGCCGTGGCGTAGTCTCTGTCGTGACTAATACTAAGACTGATGTGGGGGGTAGCACCTCCCATGGTGGCCGCAACCTGCTCGGCAACCTCCCCGATCAGATGAATAGCCACCCGCCCCCACTGGTCGGGAACAACTTCTACCTGCGACCAGTCAAAATCTTCCAGGTCGATCACGGGCGGGGTGCCGTAGAGGGCCTGGGACCAGGCTTTAACGAAGGCTTCTTTAGCAGCCCATCGCCCGGCGAGGTGCTGATCAGGGTCGAGTTTTTGGCTGGCGTGACGCCTTTCAAAGGCGCTGAATACACGGTGAAAGCGACTGCCGGGCTGCTGGAGCTGTTCGGCAAAACTGGGGATATGGACGAGGTCAATACCGATGGCGGGGGTGACAGGGGGCATGCCCTCAATAGTAATCTATGGAAAGTACTTGCCAAAGTTGAAAGTACTTTCTTAAAATCGGAGCCATGGACACCACAACACCACAAGAGGCGCAGGCCCAGCTCACAGAGGCCCGCCTGCGCACGCAAGGCATCAGTGGATTTAGCCCCGTCTGGGTCGCCTACGAGATCATCCTTATTGCTATGACCTTCGGAGTGCTATGCGCGTACTTTGATGGACATCCCGATTTTCAATCCCTACGCACCCCATTCTTTGCCATGGGAATGGCATGGCTGTTCGGAGGCATAGTCATGCTCATACTCACCAAGACCATCTCAAAACCCATCCGCTTCGGCTTTGAGCGTCGCTGGGACATTATGCATTACCTCATGGCAGGCGGTTTCTTTGCTTCGACACTCATCGTTGTTTTTGCGCCGCTAGAACTGTGGCACGTCCTTGCCATCATCTCTGCCTACCTGCTCTTGGGCATTGCAGCCCCTGTATGGGAGGTGATCACTGTGCGCAACCTTTACAGAAACGCCCAATAAAGTCCACATTTCTGTAACCGAATTCTTCTCAAAGATGGGATTTCTCTGACATGAACGCACTAACACCACATGAAGCGCAGGCTCAACTCACGGAGGCTCGCATGCGCACGCAAGGCATCAGCGGTTTCACCCCTGCGTGGGCCTCTTATGAGATCATAATTGCCGCCATGGTCTTCGAAGTTCTAGCCAATTACTGTGACGGGCACCCCGAATTTCACGCCCTTCGCATGCCGTTGTTCATCACAGGATTTGTGTGGCTCGCTGTCGGAGTCGGCTTATCCACATTCACGGTGATTGTCGCTAAAACCGCCCTCCGTGGTTTCGGACTTCGTTGGGGCATCATGATTGGGGTCTGGTCCGTTTGCTACTTGGCACTCATGCTTACTACGACCTTCACACCAGTATCCCTGACGCAGCTTTTCATCATGCTCTCCATAGTCCCACTCCTAGGCATCGCAGGTCCCGTGTGGGAAATGCTCGCCCTGCGCAAGAACAGAAAGAGCATCCGATGAGCATCCACCCTCGCAATGACCTCAACCCGGCGTTCACTAACCCGCTGCGGTTTTCCCTGATGGCTACGCTCGCGGGCGTCGAGAAGCTGCCGTTCAAGGACGCCCGGGATTACCTGGGCACCACCGATTCGACGCTTTCTAAGCACGCGAGCGCGTTGGAGGAAGCGGGGTTCGTCACCATCATGAAAGGGTTTTTGGGCAAAAAGCCGCAGACAACCCTGAAGCTCAGCAAGCAGGGCCGCACGGCGTGGGCGGCGCATCTCGACGCCCTGCAACAGATCGCCTTCCCCCAAGACACCGAGAGTTAGTGGTCCTTCGACAGAACCCGCACCAGCGCACACACTATAATCCCCAGGAACAGTAAAGCTAATGGAAGAAACACGAAGGCACCGACATCCTTGAGGCTCTGCGCCTCCGATGCGGTGCGTATCGGACTAACACGGTTCACAGCAGGAGCGGCGGGGATCGCGGGGGCGGTGGGGTTAATGGGCGTCGAAAAGCGGAGAAGGGAATCCTGGGATTCAGCTGCGGCGGGGGCATCAGGCTGGAACACCGTTTCCGTCACAATGCTGTCCATGATGTCCTGCGCTACCCCATAGGACGTGAGATGAATGGGAGATGCCACGGGCTGGGCATCGGCAGTGGTTGAGTAGAAAACCACCAGGTAATAGTGGTCGGACTTCCATCCACCCGATGGAGGTTCGGCAACAATGGATTGGGCGAGACCGCCGTCTTTAATTCCCTGGGTAATGCTAGCCGCATGGTGCTGTTCATCCGGCACCGAAAAGGGATCGTCCCGTTGCTCAGCGGTGTATTCGATCAATTCGTCCGCATCGGAATTGATATAGACATGGCCAACAGCGTTGCGCGGCCCCGACAGGCGGCTATCAAATCGCAACGACCGCTCCCCCAGCTTGTCATGCAGCAAGGCACCCGGCGCACTGACCACCCAGCGAATAAGGGTGCCGTTAACCTGCTGGCCTTCCACCGTTATGTGAGCAGGAAGTGTGGGGGCCGCTTTCACAATGCCAGAAGGGCCATCGCCCGGCAGAGTAACACTCCGGTCAGCGCCGTTGATATTGAAGTCAATGTCCATGGAATCATAACTGCTCAAAGCTTTGACTTCCGTGGTGAGCGTGCCAATAGCATTGTTATGACCGGCCAGGGAATCATCAAAAGTGCAGGTGACCAGGTTAGTGCGACGGTCCGAGGTGCAGTCGCCAACCGTGCGCCCGCTACTGTCGTGCAGGGCATTGAAAAACGTGGCCGGAACTCGGAATTGCTTGGGAAATTGAATGGTGAATTGTTGACCTTCAAACTCCCCACCCGACAGCGACCATGGCCAACTGAATGTCACTTCCGAATTTTCCGTTATAGGGAGGGCAGATGCCGTGATAATGGGGGCATCAATGTCAATGAAGGTGGGCGCATTGGCGGCGGTACCGACGTGATTTACCTGGGCAGTGTTGTTTGCTTGGGCTTGGATGATGACATCGGATTGGTGGTGAGAGGTTGCTGCGTGAGCTTCGGCGAGCTGCATTTCGACAAACGAAGTTCTGGCAAAGTGGGCTCCAGCGAGGTCGGCGAATGCCCCGCTGACGTTAATACCGATAGATAGCAGCAGTGCAACGCCAAGCAGAGCGCAGCGTCGAGCATTCATCAAGCGACTCACAGATCCTCTTCACCCCTTGCGGCTGAGTTATAGCATGAACCAATCACATTTAATGCTCAGGATTTTATCATCTTAAACCTTCATTTCAAAGGCGATATTTGAGGTAATCCTCACTTTTTGGCCGCGGATGGGGGCTATCCAGGGGTTGAGCAAGTGATGATCCGGTGGTGAGCAGGGAAAATTGGATAACAACCAGCACCCAAATCCGAAATCGACGCCCAGCACTCCACCAAAGCCAGCAAAGAATAAAAGTGGCTACACTTAAAATTTTCTTAGCATTGGCACGTTGTGGCGGGCACCCAGCGCCGTGGAGCGCTGTGGAGCACAGTAAAACACTGTGGAACATGCAAAGCGCAAACACAGAGCACAAAAGGAAACCCCGGCTCCACCATTACATGGAGCCGGGGCGCAGGTGCGCTAGGCCACTAAAGCCCTAGTGCACTACGTCGGGATGTTATGAGCGGCGGCTACGAATGATCATCGCAGCACCAGCTGTGACAACCAGAAGCGCTAGCATGCTAACACCGATGACCGAGGCACCTGTGTTGGCCAGTTTCTTCGGGTTCTGCTTCTCGGGTGTCGGGTTCCCTGACTGTGCTTTGGCAGGGATGCCCTTCTGCGGAACACACGGAACACCCTTGTCATTACCGTTGGCACCGTGTCCACCCGAATATCCACCCGGTTCACTCGGGGTACCCGACGCGGGAGCGTGAGGATCACACGTCTTGGGTGCGGGCACCGAGGGGGTCGGTGTCGCGGACAGCGGTGTGGGCGGCTTCTGCACTGACGGTGCCGGAGGTGTGGGTAGCGGGATCAGGGGAACGATCGGGATGACAAACCACCACCATGGAATGTTGGCACTGTTCGTGACCTTCACTACCGTTGCTTTGCTGCTCTCGGCTTTGACAGTGATGGTTGCTGTGCCATCACCATTGTCTTTCACAGCCCCAGCGGTATCACTACCGAAGCGTGGTGTAGCCCAGGAGGTAAAGGTGTCCGATGCCGGCATTGTTTCCCTCAGCGTCACCATCGTGCCCACGGGCATCTGCGGCAGCTTATGGGTCTCGCCGTCCTTGAGTGTGAACGTCTCCTTCTTGGACTCGTTACCAATGCCCCACGTCGCGGTGAACTGGTACTCCTTCGACTTGTTGCTAGAGGAACCGGCTACAAGACCCACGACTTCCTTGGTAATTTCAACGGTTCCAAGTTTGTCGTAGCTGTTCTTGATGCGCGCGGAAGCTTCACTGCGCTCATCCTCAACTGTTGCTTCAGCGCGAACAATGGACTCATCTTCGACGAAGATCGCGCCGTCAACTGCCACGTCCTTGGTGTCCTCTGTGAAGGTGCAGCGTGATCCAAGAACGATGTCCTTGATGGTTGCGGGTTCATCAACCTTCAGCTTCACCTCGCCTTTCGACGTCTCTTTGCCTTCCTTGGTGCAGACGTAACCAACGGTGAAGGTCTTGTGCTTGATGACGTCCAGATCCTTGGCCGATCCAGCCAGCTCCTTGGTTACCTTCACACTGCCCTTCAGCGCAGTGTATGTGTTCGTTGCAGTAACGGACTTGGTATCGCCCTTGACGATAGTGATCTCTTCCAAACCACTCGTCTTCAGGTGAGCACCAGCAACATCAGCACCCACTTCGTTGACTACACAGTTAAAGTCGTGCGGAATCTTCTTGCTGGTCGCAGTACCATTGGCCTTCACCACAAGATCACCCTCGACCTTGGTGGCTTCGGTCTTAGCTTTATCCATGCACACGTAGTGGAAGGTAAATTCCTTATCTCCCACTGCAACATTGTCAGGGTTCACTAGCTTCTTGGTGATGGTGAAATCACCCAACTTAGAAGCGTAGACATTGTTCACGGTGAAGGTCTGAACCTGGTCAGAAGCAATAGTCACCTTTTCTGGATTGATGTTCGTCGTACGGGTTGCGTCCTTCACATCAGCGGAATCAGCACGCTCGGTAATGCTACACTCATACCCAACCGGGATCTCGGGGGACGTCACTTCACCAGCACCATCAACAGTCAAGGTGAACTGTTGTGGCGCAGGTTCATTGACATCCTGAACTTCGGCACGCATTCCTGTGTTGGGTTGCGGAAGAGCAGGCGGAGTACACACGTAGTCAAAGACATAGCGCCTATTCTCGTTCTGCGGAATCACCTTGTGGGGGTCTTCAACGGTCTTGACGATCTTGAATTTACCCATCGGCGTTTTAGTCGGAGTGAACTTATTGGTTACCCGGAGATGCTGGCGTTCATTGGTGACAGTGTAGTTAAAGACGTTGGGGGTTTCGGGGTGGTTTTGAAGCAGGTCTCCCTGCTGGTTTTTGCGGATGTGATAGTGCCACCTATAGTCAACAGCCTGCACGTCTTTTTCAGTAAAACTGCACTGTGCGCCCACCGGGATGTTGTTGACGGGTTGCGAGGGAGTGCCATCGCTCTTGATTGTCACATCACCGTCGTAGTCTTTCCCTGCAGCGGCACAGGTGTAGTGAACCGTGAATTCGGGGAACTGTTTCTTCAGCTCAGCGATTTCTGCGTCTTTACCCTCTGCAACATGTGCGCCATCTTCCGTCATGACCGCAATGACCTTGTCAAAGTAAAAACCACCAGTCGGCTTTGGGGTGTTGGTCAAAGTCACGCCAATATTGCGGTCTGACACCGTAGTAACGGTTACCTTCGACGAACCAGCCCCCTCAAGATTCGGGGCGTCGGAAGTGTTCGTTGCAGTGAACTGCGGAGCGTCATACTTGACAGCACTATCTTGAGGTATGACCTCCTCCAAGGTGACCTTGGAGCCAGCGGGCAGTTCCTTGGTTCCCTTCACCACGTCGCCATTAAGAGGAACATTCAGAGTGTAGGTTTCATCGAATGTATCGTCAGGAGAATCAACAGTCACCTTAACGGGGAATGTCGTTCCATCTGTGAGACCCTCCGGGCGTGTCGCAGCAGGATTGAGCACTTTCTTCAGCTCAAAAGTGCCACGATTTACACCAGTGATGGTGCCGCTAGCATCCTGTTTAAATTCGGAAACTGCGGTTGACACAAGTGCTGTACCACGCAGGCTGGCCTTATTTGAAATATCAGTGTTTTTAGCGGGAATGGCACCGTCTGCAGAAATTGACATATAAGACACTTGGTAGAAGCGATCAGCCTTCCAGCCGTCATTTGGACGCTTCAGGGTAATAACCTGCTTGGTTTCCCCCGGCTGAATATTCTGCTCGAACGCAAGAGGCTTGCCGTCGGTTCGAGGGCTAGCCAGCTGGTCTTTGGTGTATTCTACAGCGTATTCGCCCCAACCTTTGATAAACTTATGCCCGACATCACCGGTGACAAGCTTCAATTCATCTTCAATCACAACATCGCTATTGATGTTGTGTTTTAGCAGCTCAGAGCCAGGAACTGAGATGGTCCAGCGGGCGTGAACTTTGTCAGATTCAGCCCAGCCTTCTTTCGAAAACGTCGTTGGCGCAGTGTAATCGGCCCCGATAATTCCATCCTGGTCATCGTCACCAGGCAGACGAACAACCTGTGACACGCCATCGATCTTGAAGGTGATCTCTTTGGATTTCTGGGCTTTGGCAACCTGCACCTGCACCTCGAACATCCCGTGGACATTATCTTTGTTCGAGAACTTATCATTAAAAGTACAGGTGACAATTCTAGTGTCGCTATCGGCATTACACGTTCCACCAACAAGGCCGTCCGCGTCTCTTAGCTCAATACCTTGATCCGAGCCCAGTTTCAATACGTCCGGAAATTCCACAGAAAACTGCTGCCCGTTGCTCACGTTGCCCGCATACCAGTCCCACCGAACGTGAACAAAGCTCAAGTTCTTAATGGGAGTGGTTTTGGACTCCACCCTAACATTATCTATCCTCACGGCCCCAGTGGCATGCGCCACCGGCTGATAAGTCAGCAGACTGGTGAGCACCAGAAGCAGTGAACTTACAATCGCGTAGATTTTTCGGCTCACCGAATAGCCCACAGCCCTCTCCTTTCTCTTGATACATACAAAAACCAGATGAGACCTACGGGCCGCTGACCTGACGAATTTCACAATCCCGACCAACACCATAAGCCACATAGTTCTTTAAGGATTTTATCAGTTTTTTGGGTCATGTCAACTAGGGAGTCGTCCGCGATTCAGTCGTATTCGCAGGAAAAACGGCTTTACATGCAAACATTTTAGCTCATCAAAAGCTTAATATATACTCAGATATGCCACGTGGTGAGCTGTATGGCATTTCCTTGCATTCCGCCTCGCCTAGTCGAGGTCTGCCCCCTCCCCCAAAAAGTGACCGCCTCACGAGCGGCAATTTCAGAAACAGCAATGCAAAAGCCCGGCCCCTCCCCCACCGAAATGTGAGGACAGGCCGGGCTAAAGCGCCACAGAACGTTAAAGAAGCGTCGCTAGAACTCCCCGGTTACACGAAGGACTCCATCAACCAGGCGCGCCCCGGAATCAAGCAGCGCGGCAGCTTCTCGCTCCTTGGCAGCATCACCGGTGCCACCAAGGTTGCGGTCCACGGGCCGTTCGTACAGTGCGGCACCACCGTGCATGGCGTCGAGAATGCGCCGCAGGCCAGCATTTTCGCGGGTGGTGGCAGCATCTTCCCACTCGGCGACACCGGTGGCACCGCGTTCTTCACGCACGGCCTCCACAAAAGCGGCCGGGTGAACAATAGCCACCAGCGCCGAGACGTGCCCGAAACCAAGGGAGGTGACAATACCTGCCTTCGGTGCGAAGCCTTCACCCGCGGCACCCAGGTCCAGGGGTTTGCGCAGCCACACCAGGCGCTGATGCTTGTTCAGCACCGGGTCCACGCAGTCCAGGGAGCGGTTGGCGGGCAGCAGCCCGGACCGCAGCACCTGGGTGAGCCCGATGATCTGGAATGCGGCGGCACCGCCCTTGGCATGCCCGGTCAGGGACTTCTGGGACACCACAAACAACGGGTTGCCCTCGCCGCGCCCCATGGCGGTGGCGAGGCATTCGTGCAGGTCGGACTCGTTGGGGTCGTTGGCGGTAGTGGAGGTGTCGTGCTTGGAGATCACGCTCACCTCATCCGCATTCACACCCAGAGCGTACAGCGCCTTGGCCAGGCGGGAGACTTCCCCACCTTGCGCGGCCCCCAGGGCGCCCAGGCCCGGCGCGGGGATGGAAGTGTGCGCGCCGTCGGCAAAGGATTCTGCGAATCCCACCACGCCGAGGACGGGAAGTCCGAGGTCGGCGGCGATGGAGCCGCGGGTGAGCAGGATGGTGCCGCCACCTGCGGATTCGATGAATCCGGCGCGGCGTCGATCGTTGGCGCGTGAGAAGTAGCGCTCGTCGATGCCTTTGCCTTCGAGTTCTGCGGACGGCGCGGTGGCCGCCATGTCACCGAAGCCGGTGATGCCTTCGATGGACAGGTCGTCGAAGCCACCTGCGACCACGAAGTCGGCTTTGCCGAGCCTGATTTTGTCCATGCCTTCTTCCACGGAGACGGCGGCGGTGGCGCAGGCCGCAACGGGGTGCACCATTTGTCCGTAGCCGCCGATGTAGGACTGCATGACGTGCGCGGCGGTGACGTTGGGCAGGGCTTCCTGCAGGATGTCGTTGGCGCGGGGTTCGGCAAGCAGGCCGTCAACGTAGAGGGAGCGCAGGGATTCCATGCCGCCCATGCCGGTTCCCTGGGAGGAGGAAACGCGGGTGGGGTGGATGGAGCGCATGAGTTCGGCGGGGCTGAATCCGCTGGACAGGAACGCCTCGACGGTGCAGACGATGTTCCACAGGGCAACGCGGTCGAGGTTGTCCACCATGTCTGCGGGGATGCCGTAGACGCTGGGGTCGAATCCTTCGGGGATTTGTCCGCCGACGAAGCGGCTCATGGCCATGCGCCGGGGCACACGGATGGCGGAGCCCGCATGGCGGGTGACTATCCATTCGCCGGTTTCTTCGCTGTAGGCGGCGCTGGTGTTGTCGGGTTCGGAGTCGACGAAGGTGCGGGCCGCTTCCTTGTCGCTGACGGTGAAGCTCAGGTCACGGTCCAGGTAGACGGTGGTGAGTTCGGGGGCAAGGTTGCTGAGCATGCCGAAATCGTCATGGTAGCGGCGCACACCGACGCGGCCTAGCACTTCGTCGTGGTAACGGTCGTAGATGTCTTCTTCGGCAATCTCGGAACCGTCGGCATCGACCCAGCTGCCGTCTTCCCAGCTGATGAGTCCCATGGTCCAGGCGAGTTCGGTGACGCCGGCGGCGGAGAGGTCGCCGGTGAGTTCGGCGTCGAAACGCGTGCGGGCGGAGCCGTAGGGGCCAAGCTCGCCGGCACCGACGATGACGATCATGTCGTCGAGTTTCTGGCTAACCTGCCCGGTGAAGTCGGGGGTGGTGGCCTGGAAGCGTCGGTACGGGGTGGGCAGGGCGCGCACGGTGCGGGGTTCTTCGTCCTCGCTTGTTGACGCCGCGTTTGCCGCAGCATTCCGGGCCAGTTCCGCGAGGTTCACATCGGCATCGCCGAGGCCGCCGGTGTAGTCCACCGTCACGGGTTCGGTGGCGGCCTTATCGCGCACGTCCTGGGAAATGTTAGAGACCAGCAGCTTGGCGATGTCTTCAGTGGAGAAGGTGGTCACGCCTGCGGCTTCGACGGCCTCGACAAGCGGATCGTTGCCGCCCATCAGGCCGGTGCCGCGCACCCATCCGATGAGGGCGTGCACCAGGGAGGTGTTCTCACCCCACACGGGTTCCGCATGCCAGCGGTTGACCAGTGCATCCAGGGCTGCCTTGGATTCGCCGTAGGCGCCGTCGCCGCCGAAACGGCCGCGGTTCGGGGAGCCTGGAATCACCACGTGCAGGCGGCGTCCAACCTCCGTGTTCACGCCGATAGCGGACAGCCCGGCAATGAGGCGTTCCACGCTCCACAGCAGCAGGCGCATTTCCGTTTCGGCGCGCGGGCCAGCATCCGCCAGGGAGCCGGACACGCGGGGCGCGGCGAAGGGGAACAGCAGAGTGGGCACCAGGGCGGGCTTGAGCACTTTCTTCGCGCCGTTGACGGTGGCGGTTTGCTCCGAGCCGACCCACTCGATCACGGAATCCAGGTCAGCGAAGGAACTCAAGTTCGCGGGTACGATCCACAGGGCAGCCTGGCCGCGGGCGTGCTTGCGGTACAGCTCCTTGTAGAAGGTCAGACGCTCGTGGTTCAGGTTGGAGGTGGTGGCCACCACCGTGGCACCGCCACCCAGCAGCTCGCCTGTGACGGCGGCGGCAATGGAGTTCGGGGAGGCACCCGTGACCACGGCAACATCCTTGGCGTACGGCAGTGCGCTGGTATCCAGCGCCTGGGCCGCCAACTCATCCAGGCCCCAGTGCTTGGCCTGGCGGGCAACGGCCTCGCCGGCGCCGGTGACGTCCACGTCCTTGGCGTCCAGAACGCCGACGGCCACGCGGGCGATATCCTCGCGGGCGGACGCCCAGCGGTCATCTAGCAGCACAGCCTTGTTGGCATCGAATGCGGTGGCAACGAGGCGCGGCCAATCCGAGCCGAGTTCCTGAGCCACCACGTCGAAGATGGCGGCGTCGGCATCCTTATCGTCCAGGTTGACGGTGCGGTGCGGCTCCAGGCCCAGCTGCTGCAGGATCGTGCGGGCGGTTTCCGCCAGCACACCGGCCTTGCCGGTCACTTGCTCGGCGTACTCGCCCAGCGCGGCGGAATCCACCACGCCACCAGAGCCGCCAGCACCGCCGGACGGCAACGCGACGGACACGCCGTGGTTCGCGGCGACCTGGGCCACCGCGGCGTCGATAAGTGCATCAAGCTCGCTGGCGCTGGAGGGTGCGATGGGGCTGAGGGTAGCCAGGTCGCCACCGCGCAGCGACGCGCCCTCGCGGGCACCAATGACCACGGCGGCGGTGACGTGATCCGCCCAGCCCTGACCCAGCTGCCAGGTGCCGGTGACGCGCTCGGCAATGTAGGCGGGGCGCTTGCCGGTGGGACCGGTGATGCGGCGCAGGGCGTCGGCGGAAGCATCGGACAGGACCGGGCCGAAGGCGGTGTAGCCCTTGGCCATGCGGCTGACCGTGGCTTTCAGGTCGTTCAGTTCCGCGTCGGCGGCACCGTCAATGGCACCCAGGCCGAATTCCACGCCCAAATCCAGGAGCAACTGGTTGCGGCGCGAGGACACGCCCTCCACCAGGGTTTCAATGGAATCCGTGGCCGCCATCTGATCGGGGCGGACCTTCGTCCACACTGCGACCAGCATCTCTGTGGCATCTGCGGGGGTGAACGGAATGTCCTCCGGACGGGGACCACCGGTGGCCGGGGCTGCGGTGAAGGCACCATCCTCCGTCGGGGCGGATGCTGCGGAGGTCACCGAGGCCGGTTCAGGCGCGGCGGGGGCGCTTTCGGCGGGAGCTGCGTCATCGGCTTCATCAGCGCCGGTGGCCACCTCGCGCACCACCTCATCGGTGGCAAATACCACGCCGCGCTCACGCTCGACGTTCAACACCTCAATGTCCACGTCCGCGTACTGCGGGAGGGTGAGGGTCTGGCCCATCATGTTCGCAATAGTCGGTGCGGAACCCACGCCGACCTCGACGAAACGGTCCACACCCAGAGTTGTCAGCGCCAAGTCCTGGGTTTCAATCCAGCGGACCGGGGAGGCGAACTGCCAGGCCAAAAGCTCAATCAGGATTGTGCGTGCAAGCTTCTGCTCGTTCTTGGCGGCCGCGTCGAAATCAGCCAGAATCTCATCCAGCAGCGGCGAGGACACGACCTCCTCCATGGACTCCACGAATTCCCGGGTCAGCTCGAAGGGGCGGGCGACCAGATTCGGAATGTAGCGACCCACCAGTACATCCAGATCCACGGTGTCCGGCAGCAGCGAATCCAGGTGGGCGCGGAAATCGGCCACACCATCGCGCAGCACCGACGAGTGGAACGGCACATCAATGCCCGGGATCATGATGAAGGAACGCTGGCCGGGGGCCATCTCCTCCGCAGCCTCACGCAGCGCCTTCAGCCCGGCGCGCGTACCGGCCACCGCGTACTGAAGCCCGGCGAGGTTGTAGTTCACAATCTCCAGGAATTCGCCCGATTCCTTGGAAATATTCGCCACGAAGTCAAACACGTTGTCCGCGGTCAACCCCATCTTGTTGGGGCGCAGGGCGGCCAGACCGTAGTTGGAGTTGCCCTCGGCGTCGCGATCCACCAGGCGGTGCATGGTCAGCCCGCGGCGGTACACGATCTCCACCACGGATTCCAGGGACAGCACACCAGCGTAGGCGGCCAGCGCATTGTATTCACCCACGGAATGCCCAGCGAAGAAGGCGCGCTGGTTCAGGGCACCCGCTTCCCGCATTTCCGCGACCTGTGCCACACCCAGGGTGGCCATGGCCACCTGCGTGAACTGCGTGAGGAACAGCACGCCCTTCGGGTGGTGGAACTTCTCCCCCTTGACCACTACCTCGGTGGGGTTGTTCTTCACGATCTCCAGCACGGAGAATCCCAGCTTGGCGCGGGTGTGTCGATCCGCCCGGTCCCACACTTCCTTGGCGGCCTTGGAGTTCTTGCGGGCTTCCATGCCCATGCCTTGGGACTGGATGCCCTGGCCGGGGAATGCGTAGAACGTCACGGGTGCTGCCATCACTGCGGTGGCCTTAAGCACCAGGTTTCCGTCAACGGTGGCGGTGATTTCCCGCACCTCGCCGCACCCGGGGCGATTATCGACGCCCGCGCGCTCAACCAGGAAGTCGATGCGTGCGCCCGGCATGATCGGGGCCAGCATGGTGGCCGTGTATTCCACGACGCGGTTCGGCGCGGTCGTGGTGGTGTCATCGCTGTACCCGGCGGCGGCGATGAGTTCCGCGAGTGCGGAGGTCCACATGCCGTGCACAATCACGTTGGGAAGGCCAGCCAGGTGCGCGGCCGTCTCGGAGACGTGGATGGGGTTGCGGTCTCCGGAAACCAGCGCGAAGGACAGCATGCTTTCCGGTGCGGTGACCGTGGTGAAAGCGCGGAACGACCGTGGGGTGTCAATCACGCTCGGCAACGCCGAGGAATTGGTGCGGGCGGTGCTGGTGCCACGGCGGCCACGGATGGCAAAACGCTCAGACAGGGTGGCCAGGCGCGTGCCGTCCGCATCAATTTCGGCGCGAACCAGGATGAGGCGACCAATGTTGGTGTCCTTCACCTCGTCGGTGTGCGCCGTGATGGTCAGCTCCGCGGTGCCTTCGGGGAGGGTGTCCGCGAGCTTGATGTGATGCTCCACATGCACCAGGCTCAGCATGCCCTCCACCACGGAATCCCCGTCGGTGCCGGGAATCACGGCATTCCGCACAGCCGCGAAAATGGCGGGCCAGGCGTGTCCAACCAGCACGTCCGGGGCGGTGCCGCTTGCAGTCAAGCTGGTCGGCAGGAATGCGGCGGTGACGTTGTTGTAGTCGGCGGTCTGGGCGGCGTCGATACGCGTGGTCCAGGTGGCCGTGCCGTCCTTCACCTCGGCGAGCGTGCCACCGGCGGCGATGCGGGTAAGTTCCGCCATCGCGGCCTCCGCATCGGCCTGGGTGACCTGCGGGACAGCGCCATCAGTGTCGGTGAGGGTGAAACGAATGGTCAGGTCAGCGGTGGTGCCAAAAGCCGTGGAACCCGCCAGCGGCACGGTCAGCACGGCGTGGTTCTCGTCCTCGGTGACAAGCTGCGCGCCCGTTGGAGCGTGCGACGCTTCAGAGGCATCCTCGGTGAGCGTCCACGCATGTGTATCGCCCAAGCGCTCGATCACGGAGGCAGTGTTGCGGCCAGCCCAGTAGGTGCCCGCAGCGTTAATCACGCGCTCCACCGGAGTGGTGGTCACGTCTTCCGCAGAAACGCCCAGCTCTTCGAGGCGCTTGACCGACGCGGTATTGAAACGACCCAGCAGCTCAGCCACCGGCTCGTCCACCTTCGTGATGCCCGCAACGGCGGCGGGGCCAGGAATGATGCACACGGCATCGGCGTCATAGCGGGCGTCCTGGGCCTGCCACAGGGAATCCGAACGCCACCAGCGGCGCACGTCCTTATCGATCACCGGCACGAAATTCACCGGCTTACCCGGGGTGCGGGCCAGCTTCAGGAACCACGCCACATCCGCCGGGTGCAGCACATCCGTGGCGGCCTGCGGGTACTCCTCCACGAGGCGAGCCACGGCCTTCTCGGCGGGCTCATCCTGGGCGAGCGTAATCAGCGGGGTGAACTCCCCATGGTCCTGATCCGTCAGGCGGGCTTCCACGCGCTCCAGCATCTGAGTAAAGCGGTTAAACCAGGAAACGTCGGTCCAACCCTTGTCGGTGGTCTCAGTGTTGGTGGTCGGCCCGGACAGCTCCAGGTAACGCTTCAGCCACTGCTCATAGGTCATGGCCTCCACATCGCCGAAATACGGCTTGCAGGTCTTAGCAATCGCCGCAATGATCTCCTCGCGGCGGGCCTGCACGGCCTCTTCATCGCCCGCGACCTCATCCAACAAACGGCCAGCCTGGGCGGCGGAATTATCAATCTCATGAATATCCGCACCCAACTGCGAACGGCCCGACGCCATGCCGTTAACGGCGGAACCGGCACCTACCCAGGAGTCCACGCCCTTGGTGTCCGCCAGAAGCTTCTTGACCTGCGGAGACGTCTTCGCCTCCTTGGTGGCCATCGCTGCGGTGCCCACCAAAACGCCGTCCACCGGCATCTTCGGCAGATCGTAGGACAATGCCCACTCACCGCTGATGTAATCTGCGGCGCGCTCCGGGGTGCCAATGCCACCGCCCACCACCAACACCGCGTTCGGTTGCTGACGAATCTCGTCATACGTGGCAATCAGCAGGTCATCCAGATCCTCCCACGAATGGTGGCCACCCGCCTTACCACCCTCAACCTGGATGATCACTGGAATATCCGGCACCTGACGCGCCACGTCGAGCACTTTCTTAATGTGCTTGACCGCGCCGGGCTTGAAGCACACCCACGGGAAGCCATTATCGCGCAGCTCCTTGATCAAGGCGACGGCGTCGTCGCGATCCGGCATGCCGGCGGTAACCACCACGCCATCAATCGGCGCGCCGTTCTCGCGGGCGCGCTGGACTAGGCGCTTGCCACCGATCTGCATCTTCCACAGGTACGGGTCCAGGAACATGGAGTTGAACTGCGCGTTCACGCCCGGGTTGAGCAGCCCCGTCAGCTTCTCAATGTTCGACTCCAGGATTTCCGGGGTGACCTGTCCCCCACCGGCCATCTCCGCCCAGTGGCCCGCGTTCGCCGCCGCAGCCACGATCTCCGGGTCCACCGTCGTCGGTGTCATGCCCGCCAGCATCATCGGCGAACGGCCCGTCAGGCGGGTGAACTTGGTTTCTACTTTGGTGCCTGTCTTGCTTGTGACTAGCTTCGGCGCGAATTCCGTCCACTTCTTCGGCAGCGTCGGCCCCATGCCCGGATCGAACAACAGCGCCTGACCGTCGTTGTCACACACCGCGAACGACAACGCTCCCCGCCCCTGGGCCACAGCATTCGTCAGCTTAACGACGCCCCCGTCAGGCCCCACGTCCAGCAGCCACCGCACTCCCGCATCAATAGCCTTATTCACCTGCTCAACCCAGTCCTCGGGGTTAACCAGCACGTCCTTGGCGCATTGCTCGGCCAGTTCCTCGTTCAGGCCACAGGCCTTCGCCCACTCCACCACCTGATCCACCGCAGGCTGCATTGCCGGGTGGTGGAATGCAATCTGCACGTCCAGTGGGTTAAACACCGGGGCGAACGGTTTACCGCCGCGCTCCTTATTCGCAATAGCCTTCGCATCCTTAGCGGCGCGCGCCTGCAGGAAGGACTGTACCCGCTGCACATCATCCGGGCGACCGACCACCACAAACGAATCCCGGGTGTTGCGCAGACCGATGATGGGGCGGGTTGCATCGTCGGCGGAGTCGGCTGTTGTGGCAGCGATGGCCTCCTCCAGCTGCTCCTGAGTAACCCCCTGCACCGAGACCATCGGGCTCAGCTCGCCGTTGCGGATCAACCCGTTTACCCGAGCGGCATGCACACCAGCGGCACCGATCAACTCAGCGATGGCCAAGATCTCCGCAGCCTGCGTTAAATCCTTCAGCAGATGCACGCCCAGTGCACCCTGGGAATGACCGATGGTGACGGCGCTTTTCTCCAGGCTCAGGCGCTGCGCCTCCAGGGTATCCAGCGTGGCCAGTTGCGAGACGAAAATGCCCGGCACGCTCAGCACAGCCTGCGAGATATCGAACGCCGGATCGTCGTCGTTTGACGCCCAATCCACTGGGTCAAAACCGAAGGGGCGGGCGGCAGTCAGTTCATCCGCCACCGGCTCGGTTAACGACGCCGCACGCTCCACAATGCTGTTCACATTGAAGCCAGCACCAGCAGCGACCGCCTCCCGCAACGTCTTCAACCAGTTAAACCCCTGGCCCGAAAACACCAAGGAAAAAGGTTGCTCACCAAATTTCTGCACCAGACGATCCCGGCTAAAAGTGTGCTGATGATCAGACACGTAACACTCGCTCCCTGTAGTCGTTGGTAGTCGTGCGCGGCACAGACGTCCGCTAGTTTTGCATAACAAATGTGCCACAAAATCATGAGGAAAGCGTCATCTTTACATAACAAGGTGGCTGTGGATGATATGCATTATCCCAGGTGGTGGTTCGTTTCGTTAGGAAAAACGTGCTGCTCAGAGCGTTTTATGAAAACCCTAAGAAATATCTCGATCGTGTCTCGAAGACCACCCATATGGGGGTGAATTTGAACGTGTATGAATGAGGCGGCATGTCGCGGGCTGACGGCGCGGAAGGCGGGGCGTCGACAAGCGGCGGTGAGCTACAGTGTGCCGGCCAGCTACAGCGTGGCAGCGAGGGCGGCGCGGGCACGTTCCAGACGCGACAACGGATCCGTCGTGGACACGTCGACGCCCGGCGACGGCAGGAACTGGTGACACGACGACAGGCCCTCCACATCCACCTCCGCCGACGGCGTAATCCCCTCCACAGCGCAATACTCATCCAGATGACGCGAAATACTCATATATATAGGGTGCCATGCGACGGTGGGTTCAGTGGCGTTGGGGTGAAGTGGTGAGGCGTTGCCCTGCTTAGGCGTGGCCATAGGCGCTGTTGTAGGCGTGGCGAAGGTGGTCGAGGTAGTCCTTGCTGAACGCGTTGACCGAGAGCTGGTAATCGACGAACTTTTTGAAAGCCGCCTGCTGGGTTGCGATGGGACCGGCGCAGGCTTCAAGGAACTTGAGACTCCCGGCAAGGTACCTTACGTCCAAGGTCCGGAGAAATAATGCGGCGTGGGGTGGGTTTGGGAGTTGCGGGAAAAGCGCGAAGTTATAAGGCATGAACTCGTCCATGACATCAATGAGGTCATTGATGGTGGGTTGGGCGCGGATAATGAGGGAATCATCGTTTGTGATGTTGGGTTCACAAGTAACCGCAATGAGTGGGGTTGTTCGGTTTGCGGTGCTGAATGCGGTGGCGAGCGACGATAATTCCTCGCCGAAAGGGTGCGTGGTGTTCTCCGAAGCCGTGAGCCGAAGTGACATGTCGGATAGCCAGGTTTCTGAAAACTGCATGTAACTATCGACGATGCGGTCGCGGGTGCCGAAAATGGCTTGTCTTGTTGCGATGTCGGTGATTGTCTGGATCATCAGTGAGCTTTGTTGCTATTGTGGGTATTCCGGCGTTCATGCGGCGGGGAAAGTGCCGTGTCGCAGATAGTGCGAGATATCGCGTGAAGCGTCAGCAAAGGTGTAATTCTTCCACACAAGCTGCTCAATACCTATAGCGACACGTTCGCTGGAATCTTCCTTGAAATACATCGCATACTGCGAAATAGCGACCTGATAAGGCCACAGCAATCTGCGCGCCTCAGAACTTCTTGCCTCATCCAAAGCCTCTAATAGGATTGAATATTTTTCCATGAGATGTTCGCTGTCTTGGAAAATCTCCTGGGCGTGCAGCTCTTGGAGAGTTTTTGGAGTGAGGATATTTTCTGGTCGAAGGTCTTCGAGATAGCCAATGAGATCGTCGACCGGCCAATCCACCTGATGAATAAGAATATTTAGGCACTTGTCCTTGAAAAATGCCAAGTCCTTGTTGTGGTTGGCCAGGTTGGCGAGCAGATCGTGGAAGTCTTTGCCTGGGTTTTGGTTGGGGTTAGCGGGGTTAGTAGGTGAGATCATGATTCCCTATTGGATGTTATGGCGCTGGTAGACAAACCGGAGACTGCTATCGCGCAAAGGTAATGAATGAGAGCAATTTTTCACCGTTCCGCAAGTGAACGTGATAGTGAGGAAGCCATCGTCGTCGACGTGGATGGTGTTGTACGTTCCGGTTATATGATGGTCGTAGTCGAAATTCAGCGTGAGCATTGAGCTAGCTTGCTCGCAGTGGCAGGATTGGAACACCCAATACTCGTCCCATGGACGCCCATACCACACCATTGATGAGAAGCCCGATGACTGCGCGTTGCGGAATGTTACTGAAGTACTTTTCTATGATCGCGCATGGTGACGTTGTGCTCATGGATATGTAGCCTCGATAAAAGATGCTTGATCCCAGTACTCGGGATCCCACCACTCAATTGTATCGATACCATCATCACCCCAGTAAAGCACTACAAAATTCTCGTAGAATATAAGAACGTCAGAAAAAATCGAGCTTTGATAGCCTTTATCCTCCATTTCCTCTTTAATGCGATGAGAGGACAGGTTGAGGCTGATGCCTTCTAACTTGTCGCCCTGAGCTACAGCAATGGAGACTATGACAGCGTTGCCCTCCTTCATGTGAAGCTGAACAACGCGCGACGAGTCACCGAGTATGATCCTTCCGATAAATAGCTCAGTCCCGGGGAAAGAAGAATCGTGAAGTTCACTACAGCGTTGCCTGTAGTACTCCAGCGGCTGGCCAGTTCGCAGCTGTGGCGGATGACTGAGGTGCATAAAAACCCATTATAGCATTGGTAGAGAAATGATTTTGTCGGCGTGGATATGGAAGCTATCAGGGCAGCACTTACGAGATTGATTTTTGAACTTTGATCTGATCCACATAGTTAAGCACTTCATTCAATTCGGTCTGAAACTTTTTCGATAGTATAGGAACCGCGATTTGATCTTGAATGAAGTCTATAAAAAGCCCGGATTGTTTACTCGGATCATCCCCATACTCCATCAAAAATTGGAGTGGCCTTGCCAATAGCTTACACTCCCCAATATGGTTGACCAAGCACATCACATGCAAGATCGCCGAAAAACAGTAAAATTTCGCACGAAATATACCAAACCTAGCCCCCCTCAAAATCCCCTAGACAATGAGCCTAGTTCGCATAGGACCTCATTAGTATGGCTGTCACCGCCAGTTGTTGCTACATAGATTTTTCCGCCTGATGAGGATGATGAGAACAAGAAAACTCGAGGAAGCGACAGAGCCGCTACCCCAAACACAGATAGCTAGCCCCTCGGAGGCTATAACCTTTGCATTATTCTACTGGATCAACTTGCTGCTGAGGCGAGCGCAATCCTCTGTAATACAAGCTTTTAATCAGAATAATCTATGGTCTCAGCACCGTAAAAGCAGTGCGGCGCGAAGTAGTAAGTAGCTTTTTTATACCTCAGCATCCAGCAGGACATGAAGTTAAAAATCTTTTCCTTTTTGAACTAAAAAGCAGCCTGAGCAGCATTCCAGAGCCCAACCAACCCCTCGCGATCCTCACCACTAATAGCTACATGATCACAAACTCTTTTAATCCAGCTAAGATGTTCCTGATACAACGACCAGCATAATTCAAATAGAGGAAGTTCAGGATTGCATTCCACTACACCATCAAGTATATGCCGCACAACTCTTTCTGACGGAAAAGCCCAATCATATTTTTTACATACTTTCAGTATCGCGTCTAAGGCACCCTGAATGTGGGGTATCTTTTCCTGATCCGCGACCTCATTAAGGAGTTTTGGAATGACGGATTCCTGTATTACAACCCACAGCGCCGGGTCACTCAATTTGAGTCTATTACCCTCAAGTTTTAGATATTCAATTGCTATATCTTGCTTCTTCATAAGCTTCAACAGACTTGAATGGCGAGTCCAAGGTTTAATGTTTTCGAGAGAAAATGCGACCAATGGCGAATCGCATTTCAGCAGGGTATACCAAACTTTCTGAAATACATCAAACTGCCATTCTTCCAAATTGCGATTGCCGCCATTGAGACCAGAGATCAAAGATGGAAGATTCACACTAAAAATATAAGCTTGAACTAAATCCATAGCGTCAAAGGCTTCAGCAAAATCTGCCTGTATTTTCTCCTCTTCCTCAGGTGACATCTTTGATACAGCATCAATATCAAAAATTGCAGCCATTCTTGAGATAATTACATCGCGCGACTCATCTCGACAAGCAGAGGCAAGTACGGGTGGCTCCCAGGTTCCAACTTCTTCAATAAGAGATGTTAAAGTAGTCATCCCAAAAAGCTCTCCTCAAACATAGATCCACATATAAAATCTCTTTAGCGTTGGACAAACATAAGGCGCATAAAACCAAAAGTCCACGTGTTAAAAATTACACTGCTTTAAGATTCCTAGCACTTGACAGCGATTGGAGTGAAAGCTGAAAAATCAAAATTCTTAGACAAAAAATCAATGAACTCTTCAGAAAAACATTCCGAAACCTTTGGCTCAGCAGGATTTGTATCTTTTCTCAACCTACACATAGAAGCCCCCTCTATTTCGTCGCAAAAGTTGAATGATCGGAAAGCAATATACTCACCGAGTTGAGTCTCTACTGTAGATACAGCATAGTCGGTACCAGTCCTGCGTAGCTCGTCTTCAATAATTTTTTCCTTGCCAGCTTCCACATACAAAGCATCATAGTACAGTCCTATACCATATTGCTTCAAAGCGCTGCCATCATCATCAACCCTATCCTCAAAAGCTTCACGCGCAAGGCCTTCAAAGTTAGCCTTTTTGACCGCTCTCTCATAAGTCAAATTACTTTCATCCTGAAAATACATACCGCAAGCATCACGCGGAGCCACTATGGTGTAAATCTTCATATTGTATCCTGTCCAAAGTCGACGTTGACCAGCTAAGCTTGCTCAGGTACTGAGTAGAAACTTACATGACTTTTCCTTACGTGACCCCAACCTATAACATTATTCTTTTGCTGTTTATAGTAGGACAAAAGCCACATAAAAGAACCACTCCACATCGCTGATACTAGCTGAAACCACCGCCATTTTCCTAGCCAAGTTTATCTAAGACTACGCCTGTCACACTAATCGTCCTACCAGATTAAAATCAATCACAACGTTGAGATCATGCTGTTGTATTGGGAGGCTCTTCAACACATTATTGCAAAGGTTTTCACACCTCCCAAGCTAATTTGTGCAGCGCGATCAACACCGTCGTCACCGCCTTGGTTGATCCCGCTATTGCCGTAATCAAACCTAACACTTAGATGTTCGCCAAAAACACGTTCGTTCCTTGTGCGCTGCGACAGAAGGATCTTTACCACCAAAAGCACTGGCGACCATGCCCTTACCATCCAAGCGGTCACCAACTAACTATGAATGTACTGCGCTCCGCCTAAGCTAAGCTTGATCAGGAACTACGCACAGTTTCCCCACACTACGGACCACAAACAATATTACGACGGATAGGGGCTATACCAGCATCGGTAGGCGCCCCTCCCCGTCAAAAAGCCAACACAACACTATTTGCAACAGCGAAAAATACCACAACAAGCATGTTAAACAGGTTCGATATGTTACCAGGTGCTCCATCGCGCACCTGAAACGCCAGCGAGTTCTCAAGACCGGCTGCAAACTATCCCGACAACATACACTAAAGGTGATTAACATGCTACGGAAATTCTTTTCCTGCACTTTACCCTGAATCAAGTCCATTACTAAAACCAGGGGTGCACCAAACCAAAATCCCGTGTTAAAGCACCACTAAATGTAACCTTGTTTCAGATAATGGTCACCAATATATCCGATGGCACATTAGCGCAGGCAACATTTTGCCACAACATTTCTACCTATCCTCATCATGAGAAGGTTGGTCTGGCAATTGTTCACCATTTTTATATGCAAATGCACGGGCAATAAATAGGTCAACAGAAATTGCCGAAAAAACGGTGAGTGGTATAAGCAGATTTCCCCGTTCCTCAATAGGGGTTTGCATATGTTTTCTGCCGCCATGCCACGTCATAATTTCCCAATCTGATCGATCTAAATGATCTGCCCCCTTAGACAAAGGAACGAAGGTACGTGACTCTGGATCATAGGTTGCGGGTTCGATCAAATTATTTGTTTTCCCCAACTCAGGGATTTTGATATTTTTACCCACACTAGAAAAAATTGCACGACCTGTTTTGGGTTGACCAAAACAATGAGACATCACACGCATAGGAGGAATTAATACCTGATTGTCAGAAAAATCATCTGGGCCAAGCTGAGCTACCTCATCTTCGCTGTTCAATACAATGTCAAATACCCTTACAAGATGACCACCACTAGCCTCAAACTTTCTTCTGACCATCTGCCCAATCAAAATTCCAGCATCTTGTTTTAGCTTGATGCCAAGCAATGCTCCATCTCGTGGAGCTATTTTCCGGGAATGACGCACTACGTCAATAACATACATACCATTCACCTCATCCCATCAAAACTAGGGAAAGCTTACGCCAGGAATGTTGGCATTTCCAAATGAATGAGCCCATTTCATTGCTCCATCATAGATATCTCGTTTCGTCCCGATACTATGAGAAGCATTTTCCAAGATTCCTCCATCTTTTTTCATGCCGTTTTGCGATATCAGAGCCTCTTCGAGTGCCCTATTCTGGTTACGAGACAAAGAATCTGCACCTTGGCTAAATGCGTTCGCGTCAGGTGTATATTCTTGCATCTGAGTACCAAATCTATCGCCATGTTGACTAGCACGCCTTTCAAGGTCATTTGAAATGCCAATGTACTTTTCGCCAGCATCGTCGGCATAGTGATAAAGACCTGTATTAGGAATACTATCCCTGTTAAGCCATTCAGCAACCTCCTTGGGATTGCTGACACCAAGATCCTTTAGTTCATCTACCGTTACTTTGTGTGCTTTCAATCCTAGTGCATCTGCCCAAGTGATTGGGTTGTGCACATACCCTTGTGGGGTACCCACATTCGGTCCCACACCCAACGGATCCTGGGCACCATACACACCACCAGCAGGATCATAAAACCTGAACCGGTTATACACCCACCCTGACTCAGCGTCCTCGTACTGCCCAGCAAACAACACCGGGGACTCCACACCAGACCATTGACGCCTACCAAACAACGACTGGGTCACGTGTCCCACGACACTGCCCTGCTCAGTGTCAATCAACTCCTGCGGCGCACCCGCAAGGTCAGCCACCAAGGCATAGAACACCGCATCCACCTGCGCCTGCGACCACCCCGATACACCGGCAGTGTCATTATTGTTGGTGGTGAGGTTAATCTGCCCTATCAACTCACCCGTACCAGGATCCTGCACCCACACACGACCCACAACACCAGCACCAGTATCCCCAGCGGTGGTGTGCTCAGCCACCAGGTCATTGCCCACATAGGTAAACACCTGACGTGACACTATCTCACCCGTGTCAGTGTTTAGGCAGGTTTTCGCTACCCTCCGGCCCAGGCCATCATAGGAATACACCCACCGCACACCCGGAGCATCCGACGACGAAAACCCCGTCACCTGACCCGAAGACCCCGCATACTCAAAGCGCTTGACCAACGGCTTCAACGACGACCGCCTCGTGACAGTCTCGGTCACCCGACCCAGCTTGTCATAGGTATAGGAAGTCTTACCCACACGAGTCACCAGGGTGCCCCTAGTCTCCACACCAGTAGACTGTGCGGTCTGCGAACTCTGGGCACTGCGGGCAGACCTGGCTAAGGCCACCCCACCCACAGTGTCCTGCGCACCCAACTCTGGCGCAGCAATACTAGTCAACATCCCCGCAGCAGAATACCCATACAACTCCGAAGCATCAGAAGTAGTGGCACCAGCTTGCGCCGCAATGCTGCTTTTATCCCGAGACACACCCGTGACTCGACCCAACACATCCACATCAAACCGGGCCACACCCGCCAACACATCATTAACCACCGAGACAGTGTTATCAGCACGCCACGCCCACGCACGACCCGCCACCATCGCAGAGGAAGCACCATCATGACTGTGAGCATCCGGGCCTGACAGAGACGAGACCACATCATTGACAATGCGACCACACTCATCAAAACCGAACTGGCGCACCACAGAGCCCATAATGAGCTGATCCCTACGGCCCGCCGCATCCATACCCAACGCCACATGCGCCAACTCCCGGCCACCATGAGTGACATCCACATGGGAGACCTCACCGGCATCATCAAACACAAAAGCCTGTTGGGTGACAGACCCAGCCGTATCTACACCCACCTGGTTGGTGCGCCCATACCCATCACGACCCACACTAATCGTGGTGGTCTCCCCCGACACCAGTGTGGTGGATTCCGACACCAACCGCCCGTACTCATCCCAGGCATACGTAATGGCAGCATCATTATTAGCCACCTCATCTAGGAAACCACGGCTGTTGTAGGAGAAAATCGTATCCACACCAGCACTATCGGTCTGCTGAATGACCCGACCAATACTGTCCTGCCACGTGGTGGTGACCCCACCCGCGGCATCCACCACTCGTGACCAGCCTTCTGTGAGATCCTGTTCAAACCTGGTGACCAGGCCGTTGTAGTCCCGCTGCTGGATCACAGTCCCATCCAGATCAAAGTCAAACTCCCACCTGCGCCCATCAGCATTGACCAGACCACAAACATCCATTTGGGTGTTATACACCAACCGGGTCACCCCACCCGCAGCATCCGTGATCACCACAGGCTTATCAAACACCGTGTACTCGGTAGCAGTGACCGCGCCGATCTCATTGATGGTGTGAATGACATTGCCCTCCCCATCAAACGTCGCCCGTACTTGGGACCCATCAGGGTTGGTGACCTGCCACGCCCACCCCTCCGGCGAATACTCAACCCGCGTGGTGTTGCCGACCGGGTCCATAGACTCGGTGATCCGACCCGCAGCATCACGAGTTACGGACCACCGGCGGCCCGCAGCATCCGTCGTGGCCAGCACACGACCCGCAGCATCACACTCCACAGAAATGGCAACACCTGCCGGATCCACACTCCCCGCAGCCACCAGGCCACTGGCAAGCCACTCGTACTCATAACGTGTAGTTAGCCCTGCTGGGTCAGTCACTGCAGTGACGTTTCCTGCCGCATCCACTTCAACTTCTGTAACTAGACCATCACGACCAACAACCCTAGCTGGAGTCCCCCACGCTGCGGGCTCTGCCATAGTCTGCGACCCATCAGGATAAGTAACACTCTTCACATATCCATCAACATCAAAATGAGTCTCCGTCACCCCGCCGTCTGGGGCAATCATGGAAATCACATTGTGATACTGGTTGTACGCATAATCCTCGCAAGCTCCCGAAGGA